>JAESFH010000004.1_pt1:835000-1030656 | contig 1030656 bp, 1010 predicted proteins | sample 9269381 | NCBI WGS metagenome assembly JAESFH01 (sample SAMN14504062, study PRJNA617094) | algae metagenome | isolation source: Aphanothece sp. CMT-3BRIN-NPC111 and co-occurring heterotrophs from well... | place: USA: Clark Mountains Wilderness, California | collected 2010-04-18
TTGTCGGGCAGGTCGACCGGCCCGGCCAGTGCCGGCATCGCCCGCTGGAACCAGCGGGGCGTGATCGCATCCCCCGCGGAGCGGATGCGCAGGCTCTTCACGGCGCCGTTGGCGTCGATCGCGGACTTCAAGCGCGCCACGTGCATGGGGCGGTAGAAGTCGTGCGTGGTGTCTTCCTCGCGCGGCCACACCAGCTGCACCGGCGCCCCTGCGGCATCCATCGCCACCCGCACCGCGTGCGCCACGTAGTCGACCTCCAACCTGCGACCGAATCCGCCTCCGAGCAGCGGCACGTGCAGCTGGACGGCTGCCGGCTCCACGCCGGCCACTGCGGCGGCGGTGTCGCGCGCCATTCCGGGCACCTGGGTGGGCGCCCACACCTCGACCAGACCTTGGTGGACGCGGGCGGTGCAGTTCATCGGCTCCAGCGTGGCGTGCGCCAGGTACGGCGCCTGGTAGCGGGCCTCCACGGTCCGCGTCGCTTCGCGCTCCGCGGCCGCCACGTCGCCCATCGCGTGGAAAGTCGTTCCCTGCCGCTCCAAGGCGGCGTCCAGTGCTTGTTCGACCTCGGCGGTGTTCAGCTGCGGCCCGGGCCGGGGCTGCCACTCCACTTGCACGGCCGCGGCGGCGCGCATGGCATGCCAACTCGTTCGGCCGATCACAGCGAAGCCCGCGGTCGATCCGGCATAGGCCGGCAACAGGACCAAACGCTCCACGCCCGGTTGGGACAACGCAGCTGCGGCGTCGATGCGTCCCGGGGAACCGCCCAGCATGGGGCACAGCCGAATGGCTGCGTACTTGAGCCCGGCGGGACGGACGTCCAGGCCGAACACCGCACTGCCATCGACCTTCGCGGGAACATCCAGCCGCGGCGCCGACTGCCCGATCACCTTCCATTCGGACGGGGGCTTGAGCCGCACGGTGCCGGGCGGTGTCGCGGCGGCGTACCGGGCCAGCTCACCGTAGGGCGCGGACCGTCCCGACGCATGCGACACCACACCGTCGCGAACGGTCAGTTCGTCCATGGGCAGGCGCCACTGCAGCGCCGCGGCCCCCAGCAGGGATGCCCGCGCGGTCGCTGCTGCGGTGCGGACCACCAGCCAGGCGTCGGCCACGCTGGTGGATCCCCCGGTGGCATTGATCCCCAGCTCGCGAGCCACCTTGCCGACCACCCAGCGCGCCGCCTTGGCCCGCCCGAAACCGTCTTCGCTGTCGTCATGCAGCGGATGGAACGGCAGGCCCGCCAGCAACGTGGCCACGTTCCCGTAGATCGCGTCCGAACCCGCCTGTTCGATGCGCACGCTGCGCAATGGCACGTCCAGTTCCTCGGCGGCCAGCATCGGCAGCGCCGTGTGCACGCCCTGCCCCATCTCGCTGCGCGGCATGGCGATCACCACCCGTCCGTCCGCGCCGATCTTGATCCAGCCGTTCAGCGCCACCTCGCCCTCCTGCGCGGGCCACAGGCCGGGCGTGCCCAGCCTCGAACGCTGGGGTACCGCCAGCCACCCGACCAGCAAGGCACCGGCACCGGCAGTGCCGGCCAGCAGCATCGTGCGCCGCTTCATGCCGCCATCCCGGCCGCGCGCCGGATGGCGGCGCGCACCCGCTGGTAGGTGCCGCAGCGGCACAGGTTGGTCATGGCCTCGTCGATGTCGGCGTCGGTGGGCTTGGGCTTGCGTTCCAGCAAGGCGGCGGCCGCCATCAACATTCCGCTCTGGCAGTAGCCGCACTGGGGCACCTGTTCGGCGATCCACGCGGCTTGCAGCGGGTGCGGCGATGTCGGAGTGCCCAGGCCCTCGATCGTCACGATGCGCTTGCCGGCCACGGCCGACACCGGGGTGACGCACGAGCGCACGGGCTGGCCGTCCACCCGCACCGTGCAGGCGCCGCATGCCGCCACCCCGCACCCATACTTGGTTCCCGTCATGTTCAGCACGTCCCGCAACACCCACAGCAGCGGCATCTCGGGCTCGGCTTGCGCGTCCACCGCCCGTCCGTTGATCGTCAGCTGCATGCCCACCTCCTTGTGTTTGTCGGCCCACTATATCGATGCGTGGTCGCACTCGATAGAGCCACCGCCCCAGACCGCCCACCCATAATCGCGCCCTCCATGGCGCTCATCACCCTTCTCAATGCCCAGCTGGCCTTCGGCCACGTCCCGCTGCTGGACCACGCCGAATTCGCGCTCGAATCGGCCGAACGCGTCGGACTGATCGGCCGCAACGGCGCCGGCAAGTCCTCGCTCCTCAAGATCCTCGCCGGCATGGAGCGCGTCGACGATGGCGTGCTGCAGTTCCAGCAGGGGTTGCGCATCGCCTTCGTGGCCCAGGAGCCCGTGCTCGAAGACGACACCGACGTGTTCCACGCCGTGCGCGCGGGGCTTGGCGAACTACTGGACGTGATCGAGCAGTACACGCAGGGGGAAGGCGACCTCGATGTCCTGCAGGGGCGGATCGAGGCGAGCGACGGCTGGAACTGGGAACAGCGCGTCCAGGAGACGCTGCAGCGGCTGCGACTCGATCCCGCCGCGCGCATCGGCACGCTCTCGGGCGGCACCCGCAAGCGCGTTGCCCTCGCGCAGGCCCTGGTCACGCGGCCCGACGTGCTGCTGCTGGACGAGCCCACCAACCATCTCGACCTGGACGCGATCGAGTGGCTCGAGGGCCTGCTGCTGGAGTTCAAGGGCAGCGTGGTCACCATCACCCACGACCGCGCGTTCCTGGACCGGGTGGCCACCCGCATCCTGGAACTCGATCGCGGGCAGCTGCGCTCCTACCCGGGCAACTTCAGCCGCTACCAGGTGCTCAAGGAAGAACAGCTGGCCCAGGAGCTGGTGATCAACGCGAAAGCCGACAAGCTGCTGGCGCAGGAGGAGGTCTGGATCCGCAAGGGCGTCGAGGCCCGCCGCACCCGCGCGCAGGGCCGCATCTCCCGCCTCCAGGGCCTGCGCGAGGCGCGGGCGCAGCGGCGCGAGGCGCTCGGACGGGTCCGCATGGACGTCGCCTCCGGGGCGCCCAGCGGCAAGATCGTGGCGGAATTGACGGACGCCACCAAGCGGTTCGGCGACAAGACCGTGGTGCGCGACTTCACGGCGACGCTGTTGCGGGGCGACAAGGTGGGACTGGTCGGTCCGAACGGCGCCGGCAAGACGACGCTGCTCAAGCTCATCCTCGGTGAGCTGGCCCCGGACTCGGGCAAGGTGCGGCAGGGCGCCAACCTGCAGGTCGCCTACTTCGACCAGATGCGCAATGCGCTCGACCTCGACGCGACGCTGGAAGACTTCATCAGCCCCGGCAGTGAATGGATCGAGATCGGCCGCCAGCGCAAGCACGTCAAGAGCTACCTTGGAGACTTCCTCTTCTCGCCCGCGCGCGCCAACTCCCCCGTGCGCTCCTTGTCGGGAGGCGAGCGCAACCGGCTGCTGCTGGCGCGGCTGTTCGCGCGTCCGGCCAACGTGCTGGTGCTGGACGAGCCCACCAACGACCTCGACATCGACACGCTGGAACTGCTCGAGGAGCTGCTGCAGACCTACGAAGGCACCGTGTTCCTGGTCAGCCACGACCGGGCCTTCCTCGACAACGTGGTGACCAGCACCATCGCCTTCGAAGGCGGCGGGCGCTGGCGCGAATACGAAGGCGGCGTGCAGGACTGGCTGGTGCAATCGCAGCGCGCGCGGCAGCTCGCTCCGGCACCGGTGGCGCCGGCGGTGGCGCTCCCCGCGGGCGCCTCCGCGCCAGCCGTTCCCGCGGCGGCGGCCGCCGGCGCCACGCCCGCCAGCCGCCGCAAGCTCAGCTACAAGGAGCAGCGCGAGCTCGAGGCCCTGCCCACCCGCATCGAAGCGCTGGAACAGGAACAGGCGGCCATCACGGCCGCCCTGGCGGACGGCAGCCTCTACGCGAGCGACCCCGGCCGCGCCGCCCAGCTGGCCCAGCGCAGCGCCAGCATCGAGGACGAACTGCTGGGTGCGCTGGAGCGCTGGGAGGCACTGGGCAGCCTGTAGGGCTTGGCCGTCGGCAGAACCCGGCCACGGCTGACCTTGCGCGGCGCCCACGGCCCCGCCGGGAGAACTACAGTGGCTGGGCCATGGCCGTGCTGCAGCTTCCCGCCACATCCCCGATGTCCGCCGCGACGTCCGGCTGGCGGCAGCTCGCGAACCGCCTGCTGGCCCTGGTGCTGCTGTCCACCTTCGCGGCAGGCTGCGCCAGCCTGCCCGCCAACGTCCAGCGCACGCCGTCGCAGGCCTTTGCCGCCCCCGACGAGACACCGCTGGGCCAGCTCGTGCAGGCGCGCCGGGCACAGGCCAACGCGCGCAGCAGCTCCGGCTTCGTCCTCCTCGACAGCGAAGAGGCGGCCCTGACCAGCCGCCTGGCGCTGGTGGACGGGGCCCGGCGCACGCTCGACCTGCAGTACTACGCCATCCATGCCGACGCCAGCACCGAAGTGATCCTGGATCGCCTGCGCAGTGCCGCGCGGCGGGGCGTGCGCGTGCGCATCCTGCTGGACGACTTCAACACCGCGGGCGAAGACGCGCAGGTGCTGCGCCTGGCCTTCGAACCCGGTGTCGAGATCCGCCTGTTCAACCCTCTGCCCGGCTCACGCCGCTCGGTGGTGGGGCGGGTCCTCGGCTCGCTGCATGACGTGGAGGGCGTGCAGCGGCGCATGCACAACAAGCTCTTCCTCGCCGATAGCGCATGGGGCATCACCGGGGGGCGCAACCTCGGCGACGCCTACTTCGGCGGGGACGGCAAGAGCAACTTCGTCGACCTCGACGTCCTGGCCGCCGGACCCGTCGTGCGGCAGATGGCCGCCAGCTTCGACCGCTTCTGGAACGACGAGCTGGCCTACCCGGTCGAGACGCTGGTGTCGCGCCAGGAACTCGACCGGCTGCGCGGGAACCGTGCGCCGGAGGCAGCCAACGTCCGGCCGCCGGCCGCGGCTGCAGCCCCGGCGGCTCCGATGGATGCCCCGGTGCGCGCCGGGCCTCGCCCCGATACCGTGCTCCCCGACGTCACGCCCACCGCGGTGGTCTCCGCCCAGCGTCCGGCGATGGACCTGCAGCGCGTGCCGCTGGTGTGGGCGCCCGCGCTGCTGCTGGTGGACAAGCCCGGCAAGATCGGCGCGAGCGACGAGGAAGTGGACGCCGGCGAGACCGTCGTCGACGGCCTGCTCGACCTGATGCGACAGGGCCGCCAGGAGGTGCTGATCATCTCGCCGTACTTCGTCCCAGGCGCCCAGATGATGCAGGTCTTCGCGGAACTGCGGCGGCGCGGTGTCGCCGTCCGGGTGCTGACGAATTCGCTCGCCTCCAACGACGCGCCGGCGGCCCATGCGGGCTACCGCCGCTACCGACCCGAGCTGCTGCGCCTGGGGGTGGAGCTGCACGAGATGCGTGCGGCCGGTGCCGCGGTTCAGCCAGGCACGCGCGGCGGCCCGGGCCGCGCGGGCAGCGGCGTCTCGATGGGCAGCGGCGTCTCCATGGGCAGCGGGGTCGGCGGATCCAAGAGCGGCGCATCCAAGGCCAGCCTGCACTCCAAGGCGGTGATCATCGACCGCCGGCTGGCGGTGATCGGGTCCATGAACCTCGACCTGCGGTCCCAGCTGAAGAACAGCGAGGTCGCGCTGGTGATCCGCAGTCCGGTGCTGGCGCAGGCCTCCGCCCGCCTGATCGAGGACAGCTTCGCGCGGTCCGCCTGGCGCGTGGAGGCCGCGGAAGGCGGCGGGCTGCGCTGGCGCGCTCCGCCGGGCGCGGGCTACGCCGACGCCACCAGCGAGCCGGACGCCGGCTGGCGGCTGCGCGCCCTGGTCAACCTGCTGTCGCCCTTCGCCCCCGACGAGATGCTCTGAGGCAGCCGCCCGGCACGTCTCACATGCGGCGCACGAGGTCGGAGTAGCGCTTCCAGAATGCCGCGTCCTGCGTGGTGGCGAAGTTGATGCGCATCAGCGTGCTCGGCTTGCGCTCGGCGTGGAACAGGGCGCCGGGGGCGAGCAGGTAGCCTTCGTCGAGCATGCGCTGCGCCAGCGCGTCGGTGTCCACGCCGGTGTCCACCCAGCCGAACAGGCCCGCCGGCTCCGCCGCGAACCGGCACCCCGCCTGCAGCGCAAGCTTCACGCTGCGGCTGCGCGCCGCGTCCAGCCGGGTGCGGATGCGTTCGGCGTGCCGCCGCAACTGGCCCTGCTCCATGCACAGCGCCAGGGCCCGCTCCAGCAGCGCCGGGGTCGTCAGCGTCCCCAGGAGCTTGGTGTCCAGCAAGCGCTCGATCAGCGCGGGATTGGCCGCCAGGAAGCCGACGCGCCAGTTCGGCGCCAGGATCTTGGCGAATCCGCTCACGTGGATGGTGCGCTGCAGGCCATCCAGCGCGCACAGCCGCGTGGCGTACTCCGGCGCGATGTGGCTGTAGGTGTCGTCCTCGACGATGTGGAAGTCGTGCTGGTTGGCCAGCTGCAGGATGCGGTGCGCACTGCCCGGCGACAGGCAGTAGCCCGTCGGGTTGTGGAACACGCTGACGCTCACGTACAGCTTGGGCCGGTGCACCTCGCAGTAGCGGGCCATCACCTCCAGGTCGGGCCCGTCGGCCCGGCGCGGCACCGGCAGCAGGCGCATGCCCATCGCGGTGAGCCGGGCGAATTCGACGGCCCAGCCCGGTTCCTCCACCATCACCGGATCGCCCGCACGCAGCAGGGTGCGGCTCACGATGTCGAGCGCGTGCGTCGCGCCGACCGTGGTGATGATGTTGTCCGGCCCCGCGTGCACGTTCAGGCTGGCGAGCTTCTGCGCCAGCACGCGGCGCAGCCCGCCGTCGCCGAGCGGTTCGCCGTACTGCAGTGAGAACTCGTGCAGCGCGCGGGTGCTGGTCACCTTGCGCACCGCGGCCGGCATGAAGGTGGACTCCAGCCAGTCGGGCGGGAAGACGCCCATGCCGGGCTGCGGCTTGGCACTGACCCGGTGGAACATGCCCCGGATCAGCGCGGTGGCGTCGATCGGCGCGGGCCGCGTGAAGCCCGTGGCCGTCGCCCATGGGCCGACCGGATGCGCCGCCCGCGGTTCCGGCACTGCTGCCGGCGGCTCGCGCGGCGCCAGCTCGCGCACGAAGAAGCCGCGGTTCTTGCGCGCCTCCACCAGGCCCTGCGCCAGCAGCTGGTCGTAGGCCGCGACCACGGTGGACGGGCTCACCCCCTGCTGCTGCGCGCACTGCCGCACCGACGGCAGCCGCGCGCCGGGCGCGAGGAGGCAGTCGCGGATGCGCTGCGCGAACCGCTGGGAGAGCTGCTCCGTCAGCGACTGCGAGGAGGCTTTCATCAGCATGCGGAGGCCCTTTGTGTATTGGCGTGGCGAGCAGTACAGCAGTCCATCTGATCTGCACTACTGTACTGGCGGTGTATTGACGCCCGAGCTTACAGTGCTCCGCATGCACCCGCAACCTCGCCCGCACGCCACCGCACCGGAGCGCACGCCATGAAGCCGGCGGAAGTCCGCGGCCTCTGGCTCGGCCTCCTGGGCGTGACGATCTTCGCGCTCACGCTGCCGATGACCCGGCTCGCCGTCGGCACGCCGGAAGCACCCGGCATGTCGGGCGTGTTCATCGCCCTGGGCCGGGCGGTGGTGGCCGCCGCGTTGTCCGCCGCCTTCCTGGTGGCCACCCGCGCGCCGTTCCCGCGGCGGGCCGACTGGGCGGGCCTGGCCATCACGTCCGCCGGCGTGGTGTTCGGCTTCCCCCTGCTCACGTCCATCGCGATGCGGCACGTGGAGGCGGTGCACGCGAGCGTCATCGTCGGCGTGCTGCCGCTGGCGACCGCCGGCGTCGGCGCCTGGCTGCACCGCCAGCGCCCGAGCGCGGGCTTCTGGCTTTGCGCGGCGCTGGGCAGCGCGCTCGTGGTCGCTTTCGCCCTGCTGCAGGGCGGCGCCGGTGGCGGGCTGCGTGCCGCCGACCTCCTGCTGCTGGGCGCCATGGCCTGCGCGGCCGTCGGGTACGGCTGGGGGGCGCGGCTGTCCCAGCACATGCGCGCCGAGCACGTGATCTGCTGGGCCCTGGTGCTGGCGCTGCCGCTCACGCTGCCGGCCGCGCTGCTCACGCGGCCCCAGGTCGCCCTGCAGCCGTCGGCCTGGTGGGCCTTCGGCTACGTCGCGGTGTTCTCCATGTGGCTGGGATTCTTCGCCTGGTACCGCGGGCTGGCGCTCGGCGGCACGGTGCGCGTGAGCCAGGTGCAGCTGGTGCAGCCCTTCCTGAGCATGCTGTTCGCCGTGCCCCTGCTCGGAGAATCGCTGGACGCGACCACCGTCGGCTTCGGCCTGGCGGTGATCGCCACCGTGTTCATCGGCAAGCGCATGCCGGTGCGCAGCGCCACCTGAGCCCGGCCACTGCCGCCGCCGATCCACAGCCCCGAGGAGCCCTCCATGACCGCGCCGTCCACCTCCAGCCCCTGGACCCTCTCGCGCCGCGCCGCGCGCATGAACCCGTCCGTCATCCGGGAGATCCTCAAGGTCACCGAGCGGCCCGGCATCATCAGCTTCGCCGGCGGGCTGCCGGCGCCCAGCACCTTCCCGGTCGCCGAGTTCGCGCAGGCCAGCGCCGCGGTGCTGGCGCAGGACGGGCCCGCCGCCCTGCAGTACGCGGCCAGCGAAGGCTTTGCGCCCTTGCGTGAGCACGTGGCCGCGCAGCTGCCCTGGCCGGTCGACCCGGCGCAGGTGCTCATCACCACCGGCTCCCAGCAGGGCCTGGACCTGATGGCCAAGGTGCTGGTCGATGCCGGCTCCCGCGTGCTGGTGGAGACGCCCACCTACCTCGGGGCGCTGCAGGCGTTCGCCCCGATGGAGCCGGAGATCGTTCCGGTGCCCAGCGATGTGGAGGGGGTCGAGCTGGACCGCCTGGAAGCGCTGGCCCCGGGTGCGCGCTTTCTCTACCTGCTGCCGAACTTCCAGAATCCCACCGGCCGCACGATGAGCGAAGCCCGCCGCGCGGCGCTGGCGCGCCTGGCGCAACGCATCGGCCTGCCGATCGTGGAGGACAACCCCTACGGCGACCTCTGGTTCGACGCGCCGCCCCCGGCCCCGCTCACCGCCCGCCATCCCGACGGCTGCATCTACCTCGGCTCGTTCTCCAAGGTGCTGGCCCCCGGCCTGCGCCTGGGCTTCCTGGTGGCGCCGCCGGCCCTGTACCCCAAGCTGCTGCAGGCCAAGCAGGCGGCCGACCTGCACAGCCCCAGCTTCAACCAGCGCATGGCGGCCCGCGTCGTGGAGGGTGGCTTCCTCGACCGGCACGTCCCGCGCATCCGCGACCTCTACCGCTCGCAGCGCGACGCCATGCTGGCGGCACTCAGCCGCGAGATGCGCGGACTGCAGGTCGAGTGGAACCGGCCCGATGGCGGCATGTTCCTCTGGCTGCGGCTGCCGCACGGCATGCGCGCGGTCGACCTGCTGCCGCGGGCGGTCGACCTGGGCGTGGCTTTCGTGCCGGGCGAGGCCTTCTATGCCGACGCCGAGGGCGCGCCAGCCGACGCACCGCGCACCTTGCGCCTGTCGTTCGTCACCGCCACGGCGTCGCAGATCGACACCGGCATCGCAGCCCTGGCGGCCGCCATCCGTGGAGCCCGGGCGTGATCCGCATCTGGGGACGCCTGTCCTCCATCAACGTGCGCAAGGTGGTGCTGGCCGCGCGACTGCTGGGCCTGGCGCACGAGCGCATCGACGCCGGCCGCGAGTTCGGCATCGTGCGCACGCCGGAGTACCTGGCGCGCAATCCCAATGCCATGGTGCCCCTGCTCGAGGACGACGGCTTCACGCTCTGGGAATCCAACGTGATCGTGCGCTACCTCGGCGCCCGGCACGGGCGCGACGGCTTCTACCCGCAGGACCTGCGCCAGCGCTTCGATGCCGAGCGCTGGATGGACTGGCAGCAGGCCACCCTGAACCCGGCGGGCCGCGACGCCTTCCTCCAGTGGGTGCGCACACCTGCCGCCCAGCGCAGCCAGGCGGCCATCGACGCGTCCGTCGCTGCCACCGAGCCGCTGTGGGACCTGCTCGAGCGGCACCTCGCCAGCCGCCCCTTCATGGCCGGTGACACGCTCACCATGGCCGACGTGCCGATCGCCTGCGAAGTCGACCGCTGGCGCGGCCTGCCGCTCGCCCACCCGCCGCGCCCGCGGCTGGATGCCTGGTTCGCGCACCTGCGTGCGCTGCCCGCCGCCGAGGGCGTGCTGGGCCTTCCCCCGTCCTGACAGGAGCTCTTCCCGATGTCCGCCACCGCAAGGCCTTTCAAGCAGGTCGATGTCTTCACCGCCACCGCGTACCTGGGCAACCCGCTCGCCGTGGTGCTGGACGGCCGCGGCCTGTCCACCGAACAGATGCAGGCGTTCACCGACTGGACCAACCTGTCCGAGGCCACCTTCCTGCTGCCGCCCGAGCACCCGGAGGCCGACTACAAGGTGCGCATCTTCTGCCCCGGCCGCGAGCTGCCGTTCGCCGGCCACCCCACGCTGGGCAGCTGCCATGCGTGGCTGGAAGCCGGCGGCCGGCCGCGCGGCGGCGTGCAGGTGGTGCAGGAATGCGGCGTCGGCCTGGTGCGGCTGCGGCGGGACGGCGACCGCCTCGCGTTCGCCGCGCCGCCGCTGCGCAAGTCGGGCCCGCTGCCCGAGGAGGACGTCGCCCTCATCGCACGCGGGCTGGGCGTGCCGCGCACCGACATCGTCGCGCACGCCTGGTGCGACAACGGGCCGAACTGGCGCGGCGTGCTGCTGGGCTCGGCCGCACAGGTCCTCGCCCTGCGTCCAGACGCCGCCGTGCTCGCCGGCCTGGACGTGGGTGTGGTGGGCCCGCGCGGCAAGGTCGGCGTGGCCGCTGCACAGCCCGCCGGACAGGACACCGACTTCGAAGTGCGGGCCTTCTTCCCGGGCAACAACGGCATGGCCGAAGACCCGGTGACCGGCAGCCTCAATGCGGCGCTGGCCCAGTGGCTCATCGGCGCGAGCCTCGCGCCCGAGCGCTACGTGGCCGCGCAAGGCACGGCCCTCGGGCGCGCGGGACGCGTGCACGTCGAGCGCGATGCCGAGGGCACGGTCTGGGTGGGTGGCGCGTCCACCACCTGCATCGACGGCCAGGTGCGCCTGTGACACGCGCCCGCATCGACCACCTGGTGGTGGCCGCCGCCTCGCTCGATGAGGCAGACCGCTGGTCGCTGGACGCGCTGGCGACCCCCGCCGGGCCGGGTGGCGAGCACGGCTTCATGGGCACGCACAACCGCCTGCTGCGCGTGGCGACGGTGGACCACCCACGTGCCTACCTGGAGGTGATCGCACGCAATCGCTCGGCGCCCGGGCCGGCCGCCGGCCAGGCCCGCTGGTTCGACCTCGACCAGCCGGCCCTGCAGGAGCGGCTGCGCACCGCCGGCCCCCGCCTGGTCCATTGGGTGGCGCAGGTGCCGGACATCCGCGCTGCGGTGGCCGCGCTGCAGGCGCTGGGCATCGACCGCGGATCGGTCGTCGAGGCCTCGCGCATGACGCCGCGCGGTCCCCTGCGCTGGCAGATCACCGTGCGCCCGGACGGCCAGCGCCTGTTCGACGGCTGCCTGCCCACGCTCATCGAGTGGGGCGAGGTGCACCCGGCCGCCACCCTGCCGGAATCGGGCGTGACGCTGCACGGCCTGGCCGTACGGCATCCGCAGGCCGGACTGCTGCGCAGCGCCTTCGACGCCATCGGGCTCGAGGGCATCGCCGTCGAGCCGGGGCCTGCCAACCTGTGCGCCAGCCTGCGCACGCCCCGCGGTGCGCTGCGGCTCGAATCCGAAGGACTCTGAACCATGCATTTCGAACGTGACGAGGTGGACGCGGCCCGCCGCACTGTGTACGCCCACCTGCCCCCCACGCCGCAGTACGCCTGGCCGCAGCTGCGCGAACGGCTGGGCTTGACCGTGTGGGTCAAGCACGAGAACCACACGGCCGCCGGCGCCTTCAAGGTGCGTGGCGGGCTCACCTACTTCGCCGACCTCGCGCGCCAGCAGCCCGGCGTGCGCCACGTGGTCAGCGCCACGCGCGGAAACCACGGTCAGTCGGTCGGCTTCGCCACGCGGCTGCACGGTATGCAGGCCACCATCGTCGTGCCGCGCGGCAACTCGAGCGAGAAGAACGCGGCCATGCGCACCCTGGGCGTGTCGCTGGTCGAGCACGGCGAGGACTTCCAGGCCGCCCGCGAACACGCGCTCGGCCTGTCGCGCGAACAGGGCCTGCACATGGTGCCGTCCTTCCATCCCGGACTCATCAAGGGCGTGATGACCTACTGGCTGGAGTTCTTCGAGAGCTTCGCCGCCGGCAGCGAACCCGACGTCGTGTTCGTGCCGATCGGCCAGGGCAGCGGCTTCTGCGCGGCGGCCGCCGCGCGCCGCCACACCGGCGCGCGCAGCCGGCTGGTGGGCGTGGTCTCGGCCCATGCCCTGACCTACCAGGAGTCGTTCCGTGCAGGCCGGGTGGTCCCCGCACCGGTCACCACGGTGCTGGCCGACGGCATGGCGTGCCGCGTCGCGGACGAGGAGGCGCTGGCGGTCGTGCTGCGGGAGGCCGACGACATCGTGGCCGTCACCGACGACGAGGTGGCCGAGGCCATGCGCATCCTGTTCCAGGACACGCACAACGTGGCGGAGGGCGCGGGCGCGGCCGGACTGGCGGCGGCGATCGCGGCACGCGGCCGCTGGGCCGGGCGATCGGTGGGTGTTCCCCTGACCGGCGGCAACGTGGACAGCCCCGTGTTCGCGCAGGTGCTGGCCCAGCGCCGGTCCTGCCCGGTCACGGCGCCAGCCTTCGCCGCCTAGGCCGCCACCTCAGCGCTTGCGCGCCGAGGACGAGGTCTTCTTCGCTGTCGTCTTCTTCGCTGTCGTCTTCTTTGCGGCCGCCTTCTTTGCGGCGGACTTTCTGGCGGGTGCCTTCTTGGCCGGCGCCTTGTTGGCCGTGGTCCGCTTGGCCGCGGTGTTCCCGGAGGCCGCCGTCTTCCTGGCCGGGGCCTTCTTGGCCGCCGTCTTCCCGGCCGGGGCCTTCTTGGCCGCCGCCTTCTTGGCCGGCGCCTTCTTGGTCGCCGCCTTTTTGGCCGGCGCCTTTTTCGCAGCCGCCTTCTTGGCCGGCGCCTTTTTCGCAGCCGCTTTTTTCGATGCGCCCTTCTTCGCCGGCACCTTGCCGCCTTCCTGGCGTGCTTCGGACAGGCCGATCGCAACCGCCTGCTTCGGGTTGTGGCCAGTGCTGCTCTTGAGCTGCCCACGCTTCATCTCGTGCATCGCCTCGCCGACCTTGTCGTGCGACTTCTTGCCGTATTGCGCCATGTGCGTCTCCTGTGCGGAATGATCCAACGCGATCACACCGCGGCACGTGCACTCCGGCCTGACGGCCACCGGCGCCGTTTCGCGTAGGTGACCGTCGCGCCCATTCCAGTCGCGCCCGGGACCCCGCCGCCGCGCGCCGCGTGGCGAGAATCCGCGGCATGGGAACCCTGTACCTCGTTCGGCACGGCCAAGCGTCCTTCGGCGCCGATGACTACGACCAGCTCAGTGCACTGGGCCACCGCCAGAGCGTCCGGTTGGGCGAGTGGTTTGCGCACCAGGGCATCCGCTTCGACGGCCTGATCGCCGGCACGCTGCGGCGCCACAAGCAGACGCTTGCCGGCATCCTGGAAGGGATGCAGCACGCGGGCGAGCACCTTGACTGGGAAGGCCTCAACGAGTACGACAGCGAGGCGGTGATCGCCGCGGTCCACCCGCATCCGCTGGCCCGGCCCGATTCGCCCGAGATGGTGCGCCACCACTTCCGCCTGCTGCGGGACGGCCTGACCCAATGGATGGCGGGCGTGGTCAGCCCGCGCGGGATGCCCACCTATCCGCAATTCGTGGCGGGCGTGGCAGGTGCGCTCGACCACGTGCGCGCCAACCACTACGGGCAGAAGGTGCTGATCGTCACCAGCGGCGGGCCGATCTCCACCGCCGTCGGACAGGTGCTGGGCACCAGCCCGGAGACCACCATCGAGCTCAACCTGCGCATCCGCAACACCTCGGTGACGGAGTTCGCGTTCACGCCCAAGCGCCACATGCTGGTGAGCTACAACGCGCTCCCGCACCTGGACGCCCCCGAACTGCGCGACTGGATCACCTACGCCTGAGCCAGGAGGGCGGCCGCGCCCTGACCCGCCTGCACACGGCGCGCGGGATCACCTGCCGGGTGCCCGGCTGCGGTCGGGTTGCTAGACTGGCCGCATGCAGCGCGACCCGACGCCCCTGGACCCCGGCTGGCAGGTGGTCTGCCTGTGCGCCGCGTGGTGCGGTGTGTGCCGGGACTGGCAGGCCAGCTTCGATGCCCTCGCGGCCGCGCACCCGGATGTGCGGTTCGCGTGGGTCGACGTCGAGGACGAGGCCGAGGCGATGGGCGACATCGACATCGAAACGTTTCCGACGCTGCTGGTCGCGCGGGGGCCCCGCGCCCGGTTCTTCGGCCCGGTGCAGCCCTCGCCGACGCAGGTCGCACGCTTGCTCGACAGCCTGTTCGCAGCGCACGGCGAGGGTCCGAAAACGGCCGCCGAAGCGCACGCGCTGCTGCATCGCCTGCAGGCCGGCCTGCTACCAAAAAGCTAGCAGCAGATACAGGCCTTGTCTGGATGTAACCCAGCAAGGCCAAGTCCTACAGCTGTCTTGACCACGCCCTGACGAGCGTGTCTCGGCTTTGCACGCCCAATGCGATCCATGGCGGGCGACCCGCCCCCCATGCATTCAATCCCACGTCTTTTAGGAGTACCCAGATGGCATCGAACAACCAGGGCAACCAAGGCGGAAAGTCCAACCGCGGATTCGCTTCCATGGACCCGGAACGCCAGCGCCAGATTGCCAGCGAAGGCGGCAAGGCCGCCCACGAAAAGGGCACCGCCCACGAGTTCACCTCGGAAGAGGCCCGCGAAGCCGGCCGCAAGGGCGGACAGGCCCGCAGCCAGAACCGCAAGAAGGCGCAGTGACGCTCCCGGGATCCGGCATGCCGGATCCCCAGGCCAGCCGCAGGAGGCCGCCTTTGGGCGGCCTCCTGCCATGTGCGGTCCGACTCAGTAGGTCTTGTACGGCAGGAACTTGCCGGAGAGCACCACGTTCACGCGGTCGCCCTTGGGGTCGGCCTGGCGCGTGATGTCCATCGAGAAATCGATCGCGCTCATGATGCCGTCGCCGAATTCCTCGTGGATCAACTCCTTGATCGTGGTGCCGTACACGCTCACGATCTCGTACCAGCGGTAGATCAGCGGATCGGTCGGCACCGCGCTGGGCAGCGAGCCCTTGTACGGCACGACCTTCAGCCACTTCTGCTCGTCCGCGCTCAGGCCGAAGATCTCGCCGAGCGCCGCGGCCTGTTCGTCGTTGGCCGTCATCTGCCCCAGGCAAAGTGCCGTGGTCCATTCCTTGGACTGCCCCAGCTTCGTGGCGACCTCGGACCACTGAATGCCCTTGGCGACCTTGGTGGTGATGATCTTTTCGGTGACGTCGTTGCGGTTCATGGTGTTGCTCCTTGTTCAATGGTCGGGAGCGGACTTCCGGACGCAGAGGACGCAGAGATCGCGCAAAAGACGCAAAAGAAGACCAGATTCATTCGTCATGGTTTTCCTTCTGCGTTCTCTGCGAAACCTTTGCGTCCTCTGCGTCCGGCTGTCCGCGTTCAGGCAGTGCCAGCCTTCGCGCGGCTGACGAGGAAATCGACGATGTGGTTGCGCAGCTCGTAGTAGCCGGGCAGGTGATGGAGGCCGGCGCGGGTGCGTTCCCGCGGCAGCGGGTTGTGCACGACCTCGGCGATGCCGCCCGGCACGTACCCTGACGGGCCGTCCGCGCCGTTTGACATGAGCAGGATGCGGTCGGCCAGCAGGATGGCTTCGTCCACGTCGTGCGTGATCATGAAGACCGTCTGCTGCGTGGCGCGCACGATGCCCACCAGCTCGTCCTGGATGGTGCCGCGGGTCAGCGCGTCGAGTGCGCCGAACGGCTCGTCCAGCAGCAGCATCTTGGGCTGGATGGCGAAGGCGCGGGCGATGCCCACGCGCTGCTTCATGCCGCCGGACAGCTGCGAAGGCTTCTTGTCGATGGCCGGCGTGAGGCCGACCATGGCGACGAACTTCTCCACCTGCGCCTGCACCTGGGCCCGGCTCCAGTCGCGCCAGCGCGACTCCACCGCGAAGGCGATGTTGCGCCGCACGGTCAGCCAGGGCATGAGCGCGTGGCTCTGGAACACGACCCCGCGCTCCAGGCTCGGGCCGGCCACCTCGCGTCCGTCCATGAAGACGTGCCCGTCGCTCGCGGTGTCCAGGCCCGCCAGCACGTTCAGCACCGTGGTCTTGCCGCAGCCGGAGTGGCCGATGATGCAGACGAACTCGCCGCGGTCGATGGTGAAGTCGACGCCGGCGAACACCGGCTTGCCGGGCACGTAGGTCTTGGCCAGTCCTTCGACCTTGAGGAAGGCCGGTCCGGGCGCGGCGGCATCGGCGCGCGCCGGCGCCGTGAGCTCCGGGTTCGCCGTCAGTCCCGCGATGGTGGTGCCGGTCTCATTCAACATAGGTCACCAGCTTCTGCAGTTGCGCGAACGCCAGGTCGAGCAGCATGCCGACGACGCCGATCACCAGGATGGCGAAGATCACGTTCGTCAGCGACAGGTTGTTCCACTCGTTCCACACGAAGTAGCCGATGCCGGTGCCACCCACGAGCATTTCGGCCGCCACGATCACCAGCCAGGCGATGCCCATGCTGATGCGCATGCCGGTCAGGATGGTGGGCGCCGCCGCCGGCAGGATCACGCGGAAGGCCTTGCGCAGCGGCTGCACTTCCAGCGTGCGCGCGACGTTCAGCCACTCGCGCTTGACCGAGGCCACGCCGAAGGCCGTGTTGATCAGCATCGGCCAGACCGAGCAGATGAAGATCACGAACACGCCGGACACCGACGAATCCTTGATCGTGTAGAGCGCCAGCGGCATCCAGGCCAGCGGCGAGATCGGCTTCAAGACCTGGATGAACGGATCGAAGGCCTTGTGCAACAGCGGCGACATGCCGATGACGAAGCCCAGGGGAATGGCCACCAGCATCGCGAACAGGAAGCCCAGCGCCACCCGGCCCAGCGAGTGCGCCAGCTGGATGGCGATGCCCTTGTCGTTGGGGCCGTTGTCGTAGAACGGGTTGGACAGCTGCGCGGCGACCGTGCCGCCCATCTGGGCCAGCGTCGGAAAGCCCGTGGTCTTCTGCGAGCCCACGTCCTTGCCCATCATCTTCGCGTACTCGACCTGCTCCGGCGTCATGCCAGCGCTGCCGCCCGCGCCGGCGCCGGCCTGCAGCGTCGCCAGGTGCCAGATGCCCAGGAAGACGAGCAGCAACAGGGCGGAGACCAGCCCGGCCTTGAGGTTCAGGGACTTCATGCGGCCGGCGCCTTGCTGATCGCGAAGCTCTTGACGTAGTCCTCGGGCTTGGCCGGGTCGAACTCCTTGCCCATCACCTTGAACTTGCGGTAAGCGCCTTCCGGCGGCTTGAAGCCGGCCTGCGCCATGGCCTTCTTGGCGTCGGTCAGCATGAACACCTTCTCGGCGATGCCGCGGTAGTTCACGTCGCCCTTGACGTAACCCCAGCGCTTCATCTGCGTGAGCATCCACACCGCCATGCTCTGCCACGGCACCGGATCGAAGTTGGCGCGGTCCGGCACGTTCCTGATCTGCCCCAGGCCGTCGGCGAACTTGCCGGTGAGCACCTGCGCGATCACGGTCTCCGGCTGGTTCAGGTACTGCGCCGGCGCGATCACCTTGGCGATCAGGTCGCGGTCCTTGGGTTGGCTGGCCATGAACGAGGAGGTCAGCACCGCGCGGTACAGCGCGGCGAAGGTGTTGGGGTTCTGCCGGATGAACTCGTCGCTCACGCCGAAGGCGCAGCACGGGTGGCCGTCCCAGATCTCCTTGGACAGGATGTGGATGAAGCCCACCTCGTCGTACACCGCGCGCTGGTTGAACGGGTCCGGGCCGAGGAAGCCGTCGATGTTGCCGGCGCGCAGGTTGGCCACCATCTCGGGGGGCGGGGTCACGCGGATCTGGATGTCGGTGTCCGGATTCAGGCCGTGCTCCGCCACGTAGTAGCGCAGCAGGAAGTTGTGCATCGAGTACTCGAACGGCACGGCGAACTTCATGCCCTTCCAGGTCCTGGGATCCCGCTTGTCCTTGTGCTTGACGTGGAGCGTGATCGCCTGGCCGTTGGTGTTCTGGATGCTCGCCACGTTCATCGGCACCTGGTTGGATCCCAGGCCCATGCTCATGGCCAGCGGCATGGGCGAGAGGAAGTGGCTCGCGTCATGCTCCTTGTTGATCATCTTGTCGCGGATCAGCGCCCAGCCGGCGGTCTTGTTCAACTGGACGTTCAGCCCTTCCTTCTTGTAGAAGCCCAGGGGGTCCGCCATGATCAATGGCGAGGCGCAGGTGATCGCGATGAAGCCGATCTTCAGGTCCTTCTTCTCCAGCGGGCCGCGCTCCTGCGCCATCGCCTGCAGCGCCGAGACCGGCAGCAGCGCACCGATGGCGGCGCGCGCGGTGCCGGCACCGACCGCGCGCAGGAAACCGCGCCGCACGCTGTCCACCGGGAACAGCGCCTTGACCAGGGTGGCCTCGATGAAGTTGCGGGACAGCTCGTCCTCGTCGCGCGAAGCGGCATCGTGCTCACCGGGCGCATGGTCGGCGCCGCACGCGCAGCGCAGCATCAGGGGGCGGTCGGCATCGTAGGCATCGGGCAGCTGGGACATGGGGCACCTCGGGGTCGTGATGCCGATGCATTGCAAGGGCTGCGCCCGGTTGGGCCCTGGCCGCAAGATCGTGCGGCGGACGTCGAACGCATGTAGTGCCAGCCCTACAGGCCGCCTGCAGCCGCGGCCGGGCAGGGCTCAGGCAGCGCCCTTGGCGTGCCGCTCCGCGTACAGCGCCAGTTCCACGTCGTTCTTGGTGCCCGTCTTTTCCAGGACGCGCGCCCGGTAGGTGCTCACCGTGTTGGGGGCCAATTGCAGCCGTGCACCAATTTCGCTCACGCTGTGCCCCGAAGTGAGGAGCCGGAACACCTGGTGCTCGCGGTGCGAGAGTGCCTCCGCCCCGACCCGGCCCGCCGCCGCGCCGACTGCGGTCACCAGCGCCTCCGCCGTCATGGGCGTGACGTACACGCCGCCGCCCGCCACCTTCCGCACTGCCGCCACCATGTCGTCGGCATCGGCGCTCTTGTTCAGGTAGCCCGCGGCGCCCAGCTTGATGCAGCGCACGGCGTACTGCCGCTCGGGATAGGTGCTGAGCACCAGCACCGGCAGCCGCGGCCAGTCGCGGCGCAGCACCTGCAGCACGTCGAGCCCGTCGCGCCCGGGCATGGCGATGTCCAGCAGCACCACGTCCAGCCCCTGCTCCCCCTGCGCGGCCTCCACCTGCTGCAGCACCTCGGGCCCGTCGGTTGCCTCCGCGCGGATCTCGATCTCCGGGGCGTCGGCGAGCACCTGGCGCAAGCCCTCGCGGACGATGCGGTGGTCGTCCGCCAGCAGCACCCGGATGGTGGTTTTGCTATGCATTCAGGAGCGGCAGGACGAGCGTGAATGCGGCGCCGCGGCCGATCTGGCTCGAGATGTCGAGCCGGCCGCCGAAGTGGCGCGCGCGCTCCCGCATGCCACGGACCCCGTAGGCGGTGGGCGCCTCGAACGCCTCCGGCGGCGCGCCCCGGCCGTCGTCGCGCACGGTCAGGCGCAGCTGCGTGCCGTCCGGCCCGCCGGCTGCACCCCCGACCGCGATGCGAACCGCCAGCGCACGCGCACCCGCGTGGCGGCCCACGTTGCTCAGCATCTCCTGGAAGATCCGGAACACCGCCATGGCCAGCGGCTCCGGCAGCTCGGGCAGCCCCTCGGCCGGCATGTCCCAGTCGAGCGCCAGTTCGGCGGAGTGCACGAAGTCGTGCGCCTGCCACTCGATCGCGGCCCACAGGCCCTGGTGGTCGAGGATGCTCGGGCGCAGGTCGGTGATGATGCGGCCCACGTTGTCGACGGCGGCCTCGATCAGGCGCGACATGTTGCCGCACTTGCTGCGCATGCGCTCGCGCATCGCCTGGGCCGCGTCGGCCTCGCGGCCGCCCTGCTCCGACAGGCGCTTGTCCAGCCAGTTCACGTCCATCTTCAGCGCCACCAGCAGGCTGCCCAGCTCGTCGTGCACCTCGCGGGCGATGCGCGTGCGCTCCTCCTCGCGCACGGTCTCCGAGTACGCCGCCAGCTCCCGCTGCTGCGCCAGTGCGTCGGACAGCTCGCCGGTGCGCTCGGCCACGCGCTGCTCCAGCGCGCTCTTGGCCTCGGCCAGTTCGGCATTGGCGCGGTGCAGCGCGTCGCTGGCGCGCCGCCGATCGGTGATGTCCACGAAGGTCACCACCGCGCCCTGGAGCCGCGTGCCGTCCAGGATCGGGTAGCTGGAGTACTCCACGGGAAAGGCGGTCCGGTCGCGGCGCCAGAACACCTCGGTGTCGATGCGGCAGGGAAGCCCCTGTCGGAAGGCGTTGAAGATCGGGCAGTCGCGGTCGGCGTAGCAGGAGCCGTCCGGATGCGAATGGTGCGTGAGCGCGTGCATGTTGCGCCCCAGCACCTCGGCCGCGTCCCAGCCCAGCAGACGCGCACCGGCCCGGTTGATGAACATGCAGTGCCCGTCCAGGTCGATGCCGAAGATGCCCTCGCCGGTGGACTCCAGCAAGAGGCCGAGCTGGTGCCGCCACAGCGGATCGATCGCCGGGCCGCGGGCGGCGGGCAGGTGCAGGGCATCGGCGTGCATGGTCCATCCATGCAACCCCTGTGCCAGGGTGGTGCGAGGCTGCCCCGCAGCGGTGCGCCTGGCCGCGGGCACTTGCCGGCTGCAGTCGCCACGCCCGGCGGTGGATGCCGGGTCAAGCCCGGCATGACGGGGCTGTGGGTTCAGAGCCCCAGTGCGCTCAGCCCGGGGTGGTCGTCCGGGCGTCGGCCGAGCGGCCAATGGAACTTGCGGTCGTGGGACTGGATGGGCAGGTCGTTGATGCTGGCGAAACGCCGGTGCATCAGCCCTTCGGGGGTGAACTCCCAGTTCTCGTTGCCGTAGCTGCGGAACCAGTGGCCCGAATCGTCGTGCCACTCGTAGGCGAACCGCACCGCGATGCGCTCGCCGGTGAAGGCCCAGAGCTCCTTGACCAGGCGATAGTCCAACTCCCGCGCCCACTTGCGCTCGAGGAACTGCCGCACCTGTTCGCGCCCCACCGGAAATTCGGCGCGGTTGCGCCAGATGGTGTCCTCCGTGTAGACCTGCGTCACGCGTGCCGCGTCGCGCGAGTTCCAGGCGTCTTCGGCCAGTCTCACATTGTGCACGGCAGTCTCGAAGCTGAATGGGGGCAGGGGCGGTCGGGGACCCGGGGCGGTCGTCATGCACCTGATCAGCAAGTGCCGCGCCAGCCTAGTTGCGGGTGAGAACCCAAGACGGTGCGACCAGCGGTCACGGCCCACCTGAATGACGGATACTCCCAGTTACATACAGGAGTCGATCTTGGCGTTTCTTCAGTACTACCAGCCCGCCAGCACGATGAGTCTTCCGGTGGGCAACGCGTACCTGTCCAGCTACAGCAGCACCCACATCACCATCGAGGCCTACCCCTACACGCTCACGTTCTCGGGCTCGTTCACATATTCGGACGACGTGTATGGCGTGATGACGGGATTCCAACTGCGGCAATACGGCTCCCCGGCCTTCCAGATCACGGGGGCAAACCTGCCGGTGCAGACGTTCGTCGCGTACGCGGAGCAAGGCAACCCAACGGGGTTGGTCAACGCGATGCTCGCGGGCCAGGACACGGTCGTCGGGTCGGCTTACGCCGACCATCTGACCAGCGGCGCAGCTTCGGACCAGCTCTTCGGGGGAGAAGGCGACGACACGCTGATCGGCGGCAGCGGGGCCGACACCCTCGTGGGCGGCAATGGTGCCGACGTCTACGGGGTCGATCACGTCGGGGACGTCGTCATCGAAGAGGAGTCCGGCGATGTCGACCGGGTCGAGAGCTCCGTGACGCACGTTCTCGCCCAGCACGTCGAACAGCTGTTCCTGACAGGAACTGCATCGATCCAGGGCGTGGGCAACGCAGCCGACAACCTGATCCGCGGAAATGCCGGTGCCAACCGGCTGAACGGCGGCGCTGGCAATGACACCCTGGTGGGCGGCAGCGGCGGCGACACCTACGTGGTGGACAGCCTGGACGACGTGATCGAGGAGACTGGCGCGGCCGCCGAGATCGACACCGTCGAGTCGAGCCTCGACTGGACGCTGGCGAGCAGCCTCGAGCGCCTGGTGCTCACCGGAAGCGCCACGCAGGGGACCGGCAACGGAAAGGCCAACCTCCTCACCGGCAACGCAGCCCACAATACGTTGGACGGCTTGGCCGGCGCCGACGTGATGCTGGGCCGCGAGGGCAACGACACCTACATCGTCGACCACCTGCTGGACCAGGTGCGCGAGACCACCACGCTCACCAGCTTGCTTGACGCCACCGGCACCGACACGGTGCTGTCCTCGGTGAACTGGAGCCTCGGCGCCTTCGTCGAACACCTCACCCTCACCGGCAGCGCGGCCAACGGCACCGGCAACGCCCTGGGCAACGCGATCACCGGCAACGCGGCCGCCAACGTGCTGAACGGCAAGGCCGGAGTCGACACGCTCGACGGCGCCGCCGGCTCCGACATCTACCTGGTGACCGCTGCTACCGAGCACGTGGCCGGCGACACCGTCGCGGACAGCGGCATGGTCGACGGCGACATCGACGAGATCCGCTTTGCCGCGGCCTCCGGCACGCTGGTGCTGGGCGATGCCATCGCCGGCATCGAGCGCGTGGTGATCGGCACCGGCGCGGCTGCGGCAGCCGTCGCCACCGGCACCGGCGCGCTGAACGTGAACGCCTCGGCGGTCGGTGCAGCGCTGGAGATCACCGGCAACGCCGGCGCCAACCAGCTGACCGGCACGGCGTTCAACGACAGCCTGACCGGCAATGGCGGCGCCGACCGGCTGAATGGTGGCGAAGGCAGCGACACGCTGGTGGGCGGCACGGGCAGTGACACCTACGTCGTGGACACCCTCAACGATGTGATCGTCGAGAGCGGCGCGGCCGCCGAGATCGACACGGTGGAGTCCAGCATCGACTGGACCCTGGCGGCCAACCTGGAGCGCCTGGTGCTCACCGGCAGCGCGGAGCGGGGCACCGGCAACGAGAAGGCCAACCTCCTCACCGGCAACGCCGGCGACAACACCCTGGACGGCCTGGCCGGCGCGGACGTGATGCTGGGCCGCGAGGGCAACGACACCTACATCGTCGACCACCTGCTGGACCAGGTGCGCGAGACCACCACGCTCACCAGCCTGGTCGATGCCACGGGCACCGACACCGTGCTGTCCTCGGTCAACTGGACCCTCGGCGCCTTCGTCGAACACCTCACCCTCACCGGCACCGCCGCCAACGGCACCGGCAACGCTTCGGGCAACGCCATCACCGGCAACGCCGGCGCCAACCTCCTGAACGGCAAGGCGGGCGTGGACACGCTCGACGGCGCCGCCGGCTCCGACATCTACCTGGTGACCGCTGCTACCGAGCACGTGGCCGGCGACACCGTCGCGGACAGCGGCATGGTCGACGGCGACATCGACGAGATCCGCTTTGCCGCGGCCTCCGGCACGCTGGTGCTGGGCGATGCCATCGCCGGCATCGAGCGCGTGGTGATCGGCACCGGCGCGGCTGCGGCAGCCGTCGCCACCGGCACCGGCGCGCTGAACGTGAACGCCTCGGCGGTCGGTGCAGCGCTGGAGATCACCGGCAACGCCGGCGCCAACCAGCTGACCGGCACCGCGTTCAACGACAGCCTGACCGGCAACGGCGGCGCCGACCGGCTGAACGGCGGCGAAGGCAGCGACACGCTGGTGGGCGGCACGGGCAGCGACACCTACGTGGTGGACAGCCTCGACGACGTGATCGAGGAGACCGGCGCGGCCGCCGAGATCGACACGGTGGAGTCCAGCATCGACTGGACCCTGGCCGCCAACCTGGAGCGCCTGGTGCTCACCGGCAGCGCCGAGCGCGCAACCGGCAACGAGAAAGCCAACCTCCTCACCGGCAACGCCGGCGACAACACCCTGGACGGCTTGACCGGCGCCGACGTGATGCTGGGCCGCGAGGGCAACGACACCTACATCGTCGACCACCTGCTGGACCAGGTGCGCGAGACCACCACGCTCACCAGCTTGCTTGACGCCACCGGCACCGACACGGTGCTGTCCTCGGTGAACTGGACCCTCGGCGCCTTCGTCGAACACCTCACCCTCTTTGGCACTGCCGCCAACGGCACCGGCAACGCCCTGAGCAACGCGATCACGGGCAACGACAGCGCCAACCTGCTGCGCGGCCTGGCCGGTGCGGACACGCTGGACGGCGGGGCTGGGGACGACACCTTGGCCGGCGGCGCCGGGCACGACAACCTGATCGGGGGCGAGGGCAACGACGCCTTCCGGTTCGACGCTCCGCTGAGTGCCAGCACGAACGTCGACACGGTCGTCGACTTCGCTCAGGGTTCGGACAAGATCCAGCTCGAGAACGCGGTGTTCACCAAGCTGCTCACGACCGGCCTCACCGCCGCGAACTTCCGCGCCGGCGCGGACGTGGTCGCGCAGAGCGCGACCGAGTACGTGCTCTACGACACCGCCAACGGCCACCTGTACTACGACGCCAACGGGTCGGCCGCCGGGGGCATGGTCCACTTCGCCACGGTGAGCGGCGCGCCGGTGCTGGCGCACACCGACTTCACCATCGTCTGACGGCGAGGCGTCAGCCCGACTGCTTCTGCGACTGCGGGCTGCCCGACTGGTCGGGCTCGGCCGGCGAGGAGATGTCGCCCAGGGACAGGCCGACGTCCTCCTCGTCCTCGGGGCTCTTGGCAGCGATGTCGCCGATGGACAGGATGCCCACCAGCTTGTCCTGGCCGTCCACCACGGCCATGCGGCGGATCTGGGCGTTGGCCATCTCGCTGAGCACTTCGTCCACGTCGTCGTCCTGGCGCGCGGTGCGCACATGGCCGCTCATCACGTCGGACAGCTTGCCTTCCTGGGGATTGAGGTCGCGCGCGAGCCCGCGCACCACGATGTCGCGATCGGTGACCATGCCCACCAGCCGGTCGCCCTCGCACACCGGAATCACGCCCACGTTCAATTCATCCATCAGCTTGGAAGCATCCGCCAGCGTGTCCTGCGGGGTCATGCTGCGCGGGTTCGGGGTCATCACGTCTGCCACGGTTGCCATGTCTGTGCTCCTGGGTTGTGCCGGCGAACACGCCAGCCTGCACCCACTCTAGGCAGCAAGCGCGCCACTGCCATCGGCGCCCTCGCAAGCTGCCGTAGGACGCGAATGACGACGCTTCAGCGGCCGAGGTAGAGCGTGGCTTCGACTTCCACGCGAACGCCGTCAGCCGGCAGCATGCGGCTGACCTCGACCACCGTGCTGACGACCGGCTCCGCGAAGAACAGGCCGCGCACCCGGTTGTAGGCGGGGTACTCGCGCAGGTCGCGGAAGTACTGCACCAGCCGCACGACCGACGCGAGGCCCGCCCCGTGCTCGGCCGCGATTTCGCGGATGCGGTCCAGCACGAACCAGCTCTGGGCCACGATCGGCGCCTCGAACACGTCGACCGACAGCTGGCCGGTGTCGTAGCCCAGGCCGCGCAGCGGCTCGCGGGCGGCGCCGGGCAGCTGGTCGAAACGGGTGACCACGCCGTGGGCTGGATCGACCGCGATCACGCCGCTGAGGAAGACGAAATCGCCGGCGCGCCGCGACGCCGCATAGTTGGCCAGGGGTTTGCCCACGCTCAACACCGTTTCTCCATCACATCGCCCGCAGGGTGCGGCCCACGCGCCCCAGGAAGGCGCCCAGGTCCGTGGGGGACACGTTGTTCATGTCGTGCAGCTGCAGCCAGGTCGTCTTGCAGTCGCGCGCGAACAGCGCGCGCAGCCCACGCGTGAAGAGCTTGCGCCCGGGGTCGCCCATGAGCTGCAGCCACCACCAGGGCGCGCCGCCGGTGGTCACCACCGTCAGGCGCCGCACGTGCCGCAGCCCGGGCACCGCCCGCCGCCCCTTGGCCGGCGGCGGCAGGAAGGCCACCCCGGGCAGCCACACCCGCTCCAGCCAGCCCTTGAGCATGGCGGGCGGCCCGTAGAACCAGGTGGGGTAGACGAAGACCAGGTGCTCGGCCCAGCGCAGCGCGTCCACGTGCGGCTGCACCCGGGCCTCGATCAGGGCCGGCTCGGGCAGGTAGGCGCGCCGCTCCTCGCGGCTGAGCACCGGGTCGAACCCCTCCGCATAGAGGTCGATGCGGCGCAGCGCGTGGCCGCCCGCCTCCAGCGCGGTGCAGGCGGCGCGGTACAGCGCCGCGTTGTAGCTCTCCGGGTCCGGGTGGCAGTGGACGACGAGCGTGTTCACGCGCTCACTTGCCGCCCAGCTTCTTCTTGATGTCCAGGCCCACGCCCTTGTTGACGAACTGGGTGGTGGCGACCTTGGACAGGTCGACCTCGCCCGGCTTGTACAGCCCGGCCTTGACCATCTTGTCGTGGAAGTCCTTGATGCGGGCCTCGCTCATCGCGCCGATGCCCTTGGTGAGCGCCTCGCCGCTGTCGACGATGCCCAGCTTCTTCATGAGGTCGATCGAGCCCTGGATGCCGGCATCGGTGGCCTCCGGGTTGGACTTCTTGATCATCTCGTTGGCGGCCTTGTTGTCGCCGTAGAGGTAGTTGTTCCAGCCGATGATCGACGCCTCGACGAACTTGCGCACCGTCTCCGGCTTCTTCTGCACCATGTCGAGGCGCGTCTCCACCGTCGTGCTGTAGGTCGAGAAACCGTTGTCCGCCAAGAGGTGCACCACGGGGTCGAATCCGGCCTGCGCCTTGATCGAGACCGGCTCGGAGATCGAGTAGCCCTGCTGCACCGACTTCTTGTCGGCCAGGAACGGTCCGACGTTGAAGGCATAGGGCTTGAGCTGCTCGTCCTTGAAGCCGTGCTCGGCCTTCATCCACTGCCAGAAGCTGAATTGCCCGTCCTTGCTGATGAAGGCGGTGGGCGCCTTGGCCAGGTCGGCGAACTTGTCGTAGCCCTGGCCAGGGTGGGCGAAGATGGCCTGCGGGTCCTTCTGGAAGATCGCCGCCACGACCGTGGTGGGCACGCCGTTCTTCACGTTGTCGAAGGTCAGCAGCAGATTGCCGGTCATCAGGAAGTCGATCTTCCCGGTGGCCAGCAGCGGCCGGTTGTTCACTTGCGGTCCGCCTTGCTGGATGTCGACGTCCAGGCCGTACTTCTTGTAGGTGCCGTCCACCAGCGCCTGGTAGAAGCCGCCGTGGCCGGCCTGCGCCTTCCAGTTGGTGGCGAACACCACTTTCTCCTGGGCAAACACGGCTCCAGCCCCCGCCAGCAGGGACAGAGCAGCTACGGTTTTGATAGCAAACGTCGTCATGGGAAAGGTCCTCTCGGGTTGCAGATCCTGCCGCGCATGCTTTCACGAATCGTGCCCGGCGCGCCCCCGGGTTTGTGCCGGGACGCAGCCCGGGCACTCACGGGCGGGCGTCCCGGGGCTGCCAGCCGCGCGTCTTGCCGGGGTTCATCAGCCCGTGCGGGTCGGCCACGCGCTTGAAGTCGATCTGCGCAGTGTCGATCTCCTTCATGCCGCCGTCTTCGATGGTCACCACGTGGTTGTCGAACACCAGGCAGCCGTCGGCCTCGAACTCGCGCACGATCTCGTACAGCCGATCCCGGTCAAAAAAGCTCACCAGCGGCAGCCCGAAGGCCACGCAGCCGCCGAACTGGCGGCCGAACTCGTGGTGCTGCAGCACCTCGTCGCCCCAGCGTTCCATCTGGCGCTCCACCAGCGCCACGTCGATGCCCACGCCCGGCGTCCAGGGCGCCACCGTCTGCAGGTTGGTCCAGCTCTTGTCCTGCCGCAGCGCCATCAGCGTGGTGTGGTTGTAGGCGCACTCGAAGGCCGGGAACAGGCCCTGGCGCTGGATGTCCGCCTCGTTCATGGCCATGGTCTCGGTGCCGGCGTGCTGCCGCACCAGCGCGCGCCAGGTCTCCAGCGACGCCGGGTGCACCATCGAGAACACCGCGTCGCGGTCGGCCGGGAAGCGCGCGCCGAACTCGGCCTCGTAGTAGGGCGCAAAGCGCCGCTCCACGGCGGTGATCAGGAAGGCGTCGAGCGTGCGGCCGATGGCCTCGGTCGCGGCGCAGCCGAAGCGCAGCGCGTCGGCATAACTTGCGAACAGCGCGATGTGGTGCACCCAGTCCACCGCCGGCTTGAGCGTGAGCCGCAGCCGCGTGATGATGCCGTTGGTGCCGTAGGCGTGGTGCACCTTCTGGATGTCGGCATCGTGCAGCTCGATCACGCGCGGCGTCTCTTCCAGTGTCACCACGCGGATCAGCGTGACGTTGCCGGCGTCCTTGAGGATGCCGTTGCGCACCGTGCCGGCGCCCGCGTAGCCGCCCGAGATGAAGCCGCCGAGGGTGGCGATGTCGCGCGTGCTGGGAAACATCAGGAGTTCCTGGCCGCCCGGCACCACGGGATGCGCCCGCACCGCGCGCTCCAGGTCGGCGATCAGGATGCCCGCCTCGCACAGCACGCTGCCGGGCTGCACGTCGAGCACGCGGTCCAGGCCGGTGATGTCCAGGATCACACCGCCGTCCAGCGGCACGCACTGGCCGTAGTTGCCGGTGCCGCCGCCGCGCACCGTGATCGGCAGGCGCTGCTTCGCGCACGCCGCCGCGACGCGGATCACCTCGTCCTCGGTGCGCGGGCGCACCACCAGCTCGCCGCGCTTGCCCGCCAGCTGCTCGGCCAGGATCGGGCTGTACCAGTGGTAGTCGCGGCTCTTGGCCTCCAGCACCGCCGGGGCGTCGGTCCATTCGATGCCGTCGATGGCGGCGCGGAAGGCGGCCAGGCGGGCGGTGCGGTCGGTCATAGCGGTTGTCCGTGTCGGATGACGATGCGCCGGCGGCCGGCGGAGGTGAGCAGGTCCCAGTCGGTCGCGGCTTCCAGCACCACCAGGTCGGCCGGGCACCCCGGCGCGATGCGGCCGTCCCAGGCCAGGCCCATGGCGCGCGCCGGGCTGGTGGTGATGGTGTCCAGCCAGTCGGTGGCGGGCGCCAGGTGGCCCACCTGCACGCCCAGGGCGAAGGTCTCCAGCAGGTCGTAGCTGCCGTAGGGGTAGAACGCGTCGGCCACGTTGTCGCTGGCCAGGCACGGGCGGATGCCGGCCTCGGACGCCTCGCGAAGGCGGGTGAGCCCGCGCTCCACGGGCGTGCCGTCCCACGCACCCTGCAGGTACAGGTTGGTCGTGGGCAGGCCCACGAGCGCCAGCTGCGCATGCGCGCACCGCGCCAGCGTGTCGCGGGCGCGCGCCGCCGGCTGCACCGAGAGCGAGCAGCAGTGCGAGCAGGTGATGCGCCCGCGCAGCCCCTTTCGCACCGCCAGCTCGGCCACCAGGCGCAGCGCCTCGGCATCGGCGTGCAGTCCTTCGTCCACGTGCAGGTCCAGGCCCAGTTGGTTCTTCTCCGCCAGGTCGAACAGCCGGCGCAGCTTGTCCTCCAGCCGGTCGTTGCGGTAGACGAAGGCGCCCAGCGCGGCGGCGCGGCCGCGCGGGTCCTGCGCGTTGACCCGCGCCACCTCCAGCGCGATGTCCTCGCCGGCGAAGGCGTCGTCGAACAGGTCCAGCGGCGTGAGCGAGACGCACTGCAGCTCGATGCGGTCGGCCCATTCGGCGCGCAGCCGTTCGAAGACGGCGAGCGACGGCGGCGCGTCGCGCTCCACCCAATCGAGGTGGGTGCGCATGGCGCGCGTGCCGCAGCGCCACGCCTGCTCCAGTGCCTGAGACATGCGGCGGTGCAGGTCGCCTGCGGTCCATGTGGCGCGGTGTTCGGCCATGCGGGCGATGGCGGCGAAGAGGTCGCCCTGCGCGGCGCCGACCTCCTGCACGGTGAAGGTCTTGTCCAGGTGCACGTGTGCGTCGGCGAAGGCAGGCAGCAGCGTGCCCATGGGCGCCGTGTCCACCGGCGCGATGGCCGCGATGCGGTCGCCGTCCAGTGCGACGTGCCAGGCCTGGCCGGGGCCGCGGCCGCCGTCGTCGAAGCCACGCACCCGCGGCGGGATCAGCACCGACGCCAGGGCCTGCATCAGCGGTCCTGCTTGATCTCGGACTCGTGCCAGTGCCCCAGCACCAGCTTGGCCACCAGGTTGAACACCAGGAAGATCGCGATGCCGGTGAGCGACACCAGCACCAGCGCCGCGAACATCTTGGGGATCTCGGTGCGGAAGCTCGCCTCCAGGATGCGCGAGGCCAGCCCCGTCTCCTTGCCCGCGGCGCCGGCGGTGAACTCGGCCACCACCGCGCCGATGAGGCTGAGGCCGCCGGCGATCTTCAGGCCCGCGATGAAGTACGGCAGCGCCGACGGGATGAGCAGGTGCCGCAGCGTCTGCCACGGGCTCGCCCGGTACAGCTGGAACAGGTCGCGCAGATTGTGGTCGGCGCTGCGCAGGCCCACGATGGTGTTGGACAGGATCGGGAAGAAGGCCACGATCCAGGCGCAGATGAGCAGCGCCGCGGTGGTGCTGTCCACGAAGATCAGGATCAGCGGCGCGATGGCCACGATCGGGGTGACCTGCAGCACGATGGCGAAGGGAAAGAGGCTGATCTCCACCCAGCGGCTGAGCGCGAACACCAGCGCCAGCAGCACCCCGCCCACGACCGCCAGGAACAGCGCCCAGAAGGTGATCTTCATGGTGAAGAGCCAGCTGGTCATGAGCGAGCCGAGGTTGTCCCACAGGGTCTTGGCGATGAGGGTGGGCGCCGGCAGGATGTAGTGCGGGATCTCGCGAATGCGCACGAAGGCCTCCCACGCGGCCAGCGCCAGGAAGGCCAGCACCAGCGGCACCACGATGCGCAGCCAGGGCTGCTGGTGCAGCGGCACGCGGTCGGAGGCGGTGACGGTGCGCTCGGCGCGGGCGGCGGGCAGGACCTGCTCAGCCATGGACGGCTCCTGCCGCGTGCAGCGCACCGGACACTTCCACGCACAGGGCGTTGTAGCGCGGCGAGGTGCGGAAGGCCTCGCTGCGCGGGTAGGGCTCGTCCACCGCGATCTCGGCCACCACCCGGCCGGGGCGCGCGGCCATCACCACGATGCGGGTGGACAGGTACACCGCCTCGTACACGCTGTGCGTGACGAAGAGCGCGGTGAATCGACCCTCCTGCCACACGGCCAGCGTGTCGTTGTTGAGCTTGAAGCGCGTCATCTCGTCCAGCGCCGCGAACGGCTCGTCCATCAGCAGCAGGCGCGGCCGCGTGACCATGGCGCGGGCGATCGACACGCGCATCTTCATGCCGCCCGACAGCTCGCGCGGGTAGACGGTGGCGAACTGGGCCAGGCCGACGGTGGCGAGCGCGGCCTCGACCTCGGACCGCGCCTTCTCGCGCGCCACGCCCTTCAGGCGCAGCGGCAGCCAGACGTTGTCGAACACCGTGGCCCAGGGCATGAGCGTGGGCTCCTGGAACACGAACGAGAGCTCCTGCGACGGATCGGCCGTCGCGCCGCCGGCCCAGCGGATCTCGCCGCCGGACAGCGGCGACAAGCCCGCGATCATGCGCAGCGCGGTGCTCTTGCCGCAGCCGCTGGGGCCCAGGAAGCTCACGAACTCGTGCTCGCCCACCGCGACCGACATGCGCTGCAGCGCCAGCGTGCCGTTGCCATAGCGCTTCTCGATCTCGCGCAGCTCGAGCAGCGGCGTGCTGGTGCCGGAAGTCGTCATGCCGGGCCGCTCACTCGGGGATCTGCGGGCGGTCCACCAGCGTGGAGAGCGGCAGCCGCGCCACCTCCTGCAGCAGCAGCGCCAGCTGCTGGCCCGCGGCGTCGATCACGGCGCGGCCCTTCTCCGCCGTGGCCAGCGTGGCATTGCCGGCCGCGCCCATCGGGTTGTAGTCCTGCACCTGCCAGCCCAGCTTGGCGCTGCTGCCGTTGCCGAGGATCGGGTAGTTCGCCGCCCGCTCCTGCGCGCTGGTGCGGAAGTCGCGGGCCTGCGCCATGTCCACGCTGTCGGGACGCAGGGCCAGCATCATCGAGGTCTCCATGTCGCCGGCGTGGATGCCGAAGCGGTGCTCCTCGCGGCTGAAGCGTCCGTTGACCTCGTCGCCCAGCGGCAGCATGAACCAGTTGGTGGAAAAGACCACCAGGTCGCAGCGGGTGCGCAGGTCGCGCGCCACGATGTCCATCACGCTCACCTGGCCGCCGTGCGAGTTGAAGAGCACCAGCTTGCGCACGCCGGCGCGGGCCACGGATTCGCCGATCTCCATCCACACCCGGATGAGCGTCTCGGCCGACAGCGTGAGCGTGCCCGGAAAGCGGATGTGTTCGTTGCTCTTGCCCACCTGCTGCGTGGGCAAAAACAGCACCGGCAGGTCGACCGGCAGGTGCGGCAGGCTGGCCGCGATGACGCCATCGACCAACGTCGTGTCCACGCTCACCGGCAGGTGCGGGCCGTGCTGCTCGATGGCTGCCACGGGCAAGACGGCGACCACCTCACCCGCCGCCGCGGCCGGCTGCAGCTGCGCGAACTCGCGCGTGGTGAGGTCGGCCCAGAAGCGGCTCTTGAGCGGACGTTGGAGTGGCATGGCGCCCATCTTAGAGCGGCCGAGCCGCCGGGGCCGCAGAAGCCCCGTGCGGCACTCGCCGCCCTCGGCCCGGTGCCTGGGCCGGTCGGGTCACTGCTGCGCCTGCAGCATCGCCGCCATCTTCTGGTGGATCAGGTTGACGGCCTTCAGCGGGCGCACCAGCACCTTGAAGTCGACCACCCGGCCCTCTTCGTTCCAGCGCAGCATGTCCACGCCGTTGACGGTGATGCCGTCGATCACCACCTGGAACTCCAGCACCGCGTCGCGCGGGCCGCGCACCTCGCGCACATACGTGAAGGTGGCGTTGTAGAACACCTGGAACGCGGCCGCCAGGTACTGCGTGGTCACGGCCCGCCCGACCTGCGGCGTGTGCACCACCGGGGAATGGAAGACCACGTCCTCGGCCAGCAGCCCCGACAGGCCGCGGACGTTGCGCGTGGTCAGGAGCTCGTGCCAGGTGGCGACGGTGTCGATGGGCATGGGGGTTCCTTGCAGTGCGGGCCGGGGTTGGGTGATCGCTTCGAGCGGGTCAGGCGCCGTCCACCCAGGGCACCAGCGTGACGCCGGCACCGGCGCGCACGGTGTTGTGGACTTCGGCCACCGCATCGGTCTCCTGCAGCAGGCGCGTGACCTGCTCCTGGGGTGCGGGGGACTCCACGCGCGCCCGGTAGCGGATGTTCGAGGCCGCGAGGCCGGCGGCCGGGAAGTCCGCCGTGGCCTCGACCTCGACCGCGATGACGGCGATCCCGAGGCGCGCCGCCTCACGGTAGAGGTCGTTGCAGTAGCAGGTGGCCAGCGCCAGCATCAGGAACTCGCCGCCGTTGACGCCGGACCCGGGGCCGCTGGCCCTGGGCGGGACCGGGAGCGACCGGCTGGCGGTGCCCGTGCTCACCGTGGCGGCGTGGGCCGTCGCCGTGCTCTTGACGTGTGCAGAGATGTGCATGACGCGCTCCGGATGCTTGCGTCCAAGCTTAGCGCGGCGGCGCCGGGGCCGCGCACCAGGGCAGGCGGTGCCTGCGGGGAGACCCAGGCACCACGGACGGCTTCAGTGCTTCGGCGGTTCGTCGTACTGCACGAACAGTCGGCCGCCCGGTGCCAGCCATCGCGAGGCCAGCTGCCGGGCGCGCTCCGGCTCGTCGTGGAACAAGCGCACCCGCATCGCGAGCACCTTGTCGAACCGGCGGCCACCGGATCGGCGGTCTCGAGCTCCGCGACCTGGAACTCGGCCAGGCCTGCAGACACGAACGCCGCGTTGCGCCGGGCTGCCGCGTCCACCATCTTCTGCGACCGGTCGATGGCCAGGTAGCGGCCGGTCACCAGCTGACTGCAGATCAGGGCTGCCGCAACGCCCTGTCCACAGCCGATCTCCAGGACACGGTCCGTGGGCTGGATCTTCATCGACACGACGAAGCTTTCGATCCGGTCCGCGACACGCTTCATGGACGGGGGGTGGCGTACTCGCGGGACAGCGCCAGGGCCACACGGCCGATGAGCGCGATGGGCAGCGGCTCGGCGAGGGGAAAGGACAGGTTGCCCTTCGGCCCGCGGTACGGCGCGAGTTCCTCGATCAGTGCGCGATCCTGGGTGACCGGCGGATAGATGCCGATGTGCTTCTGGAAGGCGGCGAAGTAGAAGAACACACGCTTCTGCTTGAAGGCTGGCATCTTGTAGCTGATGCAGCGGGACGCATCGGGGATCAGGCGTTCGACCGCGGCCTGGATCGACAGCAGGCGATCCCGCGAATCTGGTGCGGCCGCAGCGATGTAGTCGTCGTGTGGAGTCAAGGGATGCTCCTTCGCCGCCTGCCGCCGTCGGCGGTGACAGCGCATAGGATGCACCTGCGCGCGGCAGGCGGAAGCACCTCGAGGGCGCCAGACCGGTTCGTGTCCATGGCGGAAGACCTGTCAGGGCGCATGCCTCGATCCCTCTGCATCTTCGTCCATTTGCCGCAGGTCCGGGCCTTCATGGCCGCTCGGGATCACGGTTTCGCCAGTCTCCGGGTTCTTGATCATGCCGTCCTCACTGCCGTCGTACACCCGGGTGCCCTCGTGGTAGATGGGGCAGAAGAACGCCAAGCCCTCTGGCAAATCCAGCACTCCGCACGACGGCGGTCTCTGTAGTTTCACAAAGTGACGATGAATCGTCTCGACCTTGTTGCCTGCGGCGGCTTCGCTGAGCACCAACGCGCGGACAGGCGGTGAAAGCTCGTCGAAACGGGACAATTCCCAGTCCTCCACATAGTGCCCGTCTGCGAACAACGGGTCGTCCTTTGCCCAATAGTTCATTCCAATAGCACCCTCGCGAAGTTGACGGCGCACAACCGGCGAGTGCGCGAAGCGCACTGAAGCACGTGCAAGTCTGTGCGGGACCACCCGTCAGACGGCTGGCGACGCCTCATGCGGATCCGAAGATTCTGTAGGCAACCCATGCCACAAAGGCGACAGCTGCTGAGCCAATCACCCAATTCAAGATGTTCTCCTCCTTCTCCGGCCAGGCAGCCTCTGCGTTTGCGTCAGCATCTTCCAGCTTGGCGAAGAAGTCTTGAACGTCAACAGCGGAAGGCGCAATGTACGTCGGCTCCTTCATCACTCGGACTGCGTCTTCCAATTGTTCGTCTAGCCACACATGGATGCGAAACCCGACTGACCCGAATCTGTCGGCCGGATTCTCCCTCGTGAAATCTTCCTGCACGAACACAGGAATGCCACTCGCATGCAGCAGCTGTTCTAGTTCGGTGACCTCATCGAGGGTGTCAACTGAAGTGAGCAACTGCATGAGCGTCTAACGTTAGAGGCGAGGCGCGGCTGAAGGCCTCCGCCTCTGAGCCGACATGTCAAAGATCAGTGCGCACCTCTTTGCTCGCGGAATGCCATGCCCGAAGTACCTCTGCGAAAGCTGCAGGGTTTGCGTGCTCGACGCCTTCTTCACCCATCCCCATGTGCTCGCCGACCAGATGTTCAAGGTACTGCACGATCGCGGCAAACGGGGCCCCTGATTCGAGCAGCTCAAGAGAGGGTGTGAGATAGCTGTCGTATTCGTCGTCATTGAGCCCGGACACCACGCCAATTGGATCCCACTCATTCCAAAGCCGCCGCAGTCCCATGACCGCAACTTGATCTAAACGAACAGGAGCTGTCATTCGATGATCTTCAAAGTTGGAGTTCACCGGCGCGCATGACGAGAGCACGCTGAGCACGGAGTGTCGCGCGTGTCGGTGTCGAACGACCTGTCAAACCACGCGCTGCTCATATGCGACCTTCCCGTCGACCACGACCCGAGCTTCATGGTATGGGAACAGGTGGTGCCCGCAATGCTCTGTGAAAACGGCAATCGCCTTTCGCTCTTCACTCACCAGAGCGAACGCCCAACGAAACTCGGCAAACGACTCATCCATCAGTTCAACGCGCAACCGCTGGCATGGATAGTTGAGGTGACGGACAGGGTTGGCGCGAAATTCGGCTTCGGAGCAGCCCAGGTGAGCGGCGAGTTCGGCGGCCCATTCTTGTTCCAGCTGACGCGCGAGTGCGGGGATGGGAAACATGCGCCTTAACGGGAAGGTGATCGGGCGCCCAAGGCGATCCGGTCGACTGACATGTTAGCCTGCGATTCCCCTGGCCCCCAAGACTGAGTGACTACGTAATCCTGCTTCTTGTCACTCCAGACGTAATTAGCGCCCACGATCGCTGACGAGTTCTCACTGAATGTCCGGAACAACTCCAAGAGATCCTCGATTCGAAACTCATAGGCCCACTTGTGCCGCATGTAGTCCGAAAAGACCAGCATTCCGGCGAAGGCGCGCCCTTCCGACCATGTCTGCATCCAGTAGTAGTGAATGAGTTGATTGCAGACATCTAGAGCGGAGAGAACGGTAGGCTCCGGATGGTTCATGTCGAATCGCTCGTGCGGCCAACCTGCCCCGGTGTACGTGAAGGGGCGGTCACCGGTCTTCTTATATCGAACCGCCGACATGCCAGTGGAGCGCGCGCGGTCATTGACCTTCGGCCGCTCCAAGAGGGAGCGGACCTGGAAGGCGACGAGCATTAGCTGCCGCTCGAATAGAACGAGCTGCTTCTCAGACCACCTGCGATACACGCGGTGCTTCTTGAGCCAGGCTAGATCGCTCCGCAGTTCAGTGCGCCAGTAGTGAGACTCGATCGCCATACCGCAGCTATCGCAGGCTAACGTTTGAGTTGACCGGCACGCAGCGGCAGTGCGCCGCGATGCGTAAGCTCGCCAGCACGCTTCGCGGCGCAATGCCACTGCGTGTCCGCGTCGAACGGCCTGTTAGAGCTCACGCCACGCATTTGACAAGAACTCCTCGGGGATCAGGTCTCCCCAGCGTCTCCAGCCGCGCCCCTCCAAGGCTGACTCCCACATGTCTCGTTTCGATTCAGGAAGGCGCGCTCCACAGAACGGACAGTGGGAGATGACCAGGATCTCGGATGAAGGCTGGCAGATGAGCCCGTATTCGTCGAAGGCAGACGACCAGTAGATTCGCTTGTCCGTGCTGCCCAAGAGGGGGCTGGCCGCATTCGCATATACGAGATTCGCCTGCTTGGTCATTTCCTCGCAGCAGTGCGCCCTCGGCACGTGCTTCTCGCCGGTGAGAACAAGGGCAAAGGACATGAGCTCTAACGTTGGAGATGACCGGCGGACAGTAGGCGGGCGAAGCCCGCCGATAGGACGTCCGGGTCGATCGACTTATACGGCACCGTACGCTCCCCGATTTCTCTCGACATACTCGGCGAGCTTCGGGAGGACCGATTGGTCTCCGCAAGCCTGCCGACTGAGGCGCGCAAACTCGTGCGACTCATCATCTTTCACGGCATCCAACCACTGCTGCCGCCGCGCCTCGTGTAGCTGCGGCCGCGCGAATGGAAACATGCGTGAGGAGACTTCGATGCACGACGCCACTGACTCTGCCCCGATCCGGCGGAATGCCTCGACGAAGAACGAATACTCGGGATTGCCCGGGAAGTCGCTCTCGTAGAAGTACTCCAGGCCCCCGTTGTCAATGACGCCTTGAGCCGTGTAGATAGCAACGACGGTCTGAATAGGCTCTGCCAACTTGCGCAAGTCGCCTCCAGCTTCATCCAGGCGGGCAAACGCGTACTCGGATGCGTGATCAAGAAGAGGCTGGCTCATGCCGTATAACGTCGGAGTTGACCGGCACGCACCGGCAAGGCGCCGCGAGACGTATGCTCCCGCGCACGGCTCGCGGCGCCTTGCCGGTGCGTGTCCGCGTCGAACGACCTGTTAGGCCGCACGCGCGGCCTCCGACTTAATAAGAACGAGAGTTGGCAGCGGCCCTGCGTCTCCCTCTTCGCCTGGAAGATCGAACGACGACAGTATTTCTCTCGCGATCACTGAGTTCTCCGCTGCGGTACGCGCGTATTCACGAAGCACGCGCCCTAACCATGAAGCTAGAGCGTCGCCCTTCGGTCCTACGCCAGATTGGACCGGACTTCCGATCTGCAACGAGTAAAGAGCGTCCCCGAACATCGGAAGGCAGCAGCAGTACGTCGATTCAATCTTGCCCGCGTTGGAACGTGTTCTGGCACTACCTGCCGTTGTGGACAGCCTGGCATTCTTTGACTTTGGCGTTCCTACCGGGCTAAGGGCGTCCGCGGACGCATAGGTGAATTCGATCGCCTTGCCCTTGCGATGAAACACCCCGAATGAGCCGATCGATGGCAGTAGAGCATCACTAAGCGCAAAAGGATGGATGTCGAAAGGCGGCACTGGTAGCACTACTGGTCGTCTGGCGAGTAGGTCCCACTGCTCCAGATTCGCCTTGAAGTCAATGGCTGGCACGGTTTTCGGAAACCCGTGGCAGACGGTGGGATGAGGCTCGCGCGAGAGCTTCGCCTGCAAGAATGTTGCACGTAGTTCCAAGCGTGGCGAGGTGCGGTATACAACGAACAGCACATCACAGAGCTCGCAACGGGCGGGCGTGCGGGCCCAGGCGCCCGCGCCGTTGAAGTAAACCTGATGCTTAAAGCCGTGGAACTCCTCGACCACGTATCGCGGACGAAGGTGGCGGAACGAATCAATCAGCGCACGAAAGAGCTGAACCTCCGAGAACGTCGCCTTGGCGGCTTCGATGTCAAAGGCAGCCCGAAGCATTGACCCAAATGACGGCATTAATGCGGCCTAACGTAGAGGTGACCGGCACGTTGCGGCAAGGCGCCGCGAGGTGCAGGATCTCCACCGGCGCCTCGCGGCGCCTTGCCGCAACGTGTCCGAGTCGACCGACAAGTTAGGCGTCATGGGCGTCGCACTTAGTTGGGTGCAGCGGACACTGGTTCAAACATCCCTGTCTCGGACGTTCGCGTGATGATTCGTATGCGCCCGTACCCCAGCGTGCCTTCGGTCGCATAGCAGTACTCGAAGAGAAGCATATCTTCGATGCCATCTCCATTGAAGTCCGCGCGGGCGACCTCGATAAGCTGCTGCCCCATGCCCCCTGGCTCTACTATCTGCAGCAGATTGGGTGCGACGCGCTTGATGACCATTGAACCGTCATCGACCTTGTCCTGGTAAGTGCTCGCGATCTCCTCACCCCCTTCGTGTTCGGCTACTTGAGGGAAGAACGAGTACGGAATCAGCTGCAGGTCAAGGACACCGACCCGAGGCCGGGCGAGGAAACTCGTGGCCGGCGGCGTAGCGGACTGTAATGCGCTCAGCAGCCCACATTGATGTTCGAACCAGCTAGACATCTTTATGTCGAAGTTGGTCAACGCGTAGAAGCCTGCCGCGATGGCTTCATCGTACTCTCTACAAGTGCGCACGAAGCGTTCTTCATTGGCGTCATTGGTTAGGGTGACGCCGTCAATGCCCGCGTTTTCCCCGAAGCGAATGGGACGATCACGAAGGGCTTCGATCTCGTCTCGGGCGACTGCCTTGACTTCGTCTGAGTCGGCGAACTTCATCCCTTCGACCAACTGAAAGATCGCCTCGGGCGCTTCGGCGTACTTTTGTAGGATCTCGGCAACCTCTTGCGCCGAGAGCTCACCGCGTTCAAGGCACTGCTGCAGAAGAATAATTGCGCGGCCTCGATTCTTCCGGCGTTCGATTACAGCGAGGCGATCAAGCACATCCTGCCTCTTCGCGGCCGCAATCCCGAGGAAGAAGTGCGTGTGCGGATCCGCGAAAATGTTTGCTGCCTTTTGCAGGTTCGCGCCAGGACGGCACGGAAGAAGGTTCTCCCAGCCTCGCAAATCAAAGCCGTCGGCCAAGCCAAGTTTCTTCGCAATCTCCGCAAACCCGGCTGCATCTTCGCCCAACGATTCGGGCAATACGTGGTCAATGTGAAAGCTGCTGATATCGAGGAGCTCACGCGTGTACGCACACTTGCCGGCGTGCGCGCGCCAAATTGCTTCCCTCTCGGCTGCGCTGAAACTTTGCTCTGCCATCGAAGTGACGCCTAACGTCGGAGTTGACCGGCACGCAGCGGCATTGCGCCGCGGGGCGCACGATCACCTGGGCGGCTCGCGGCGCAATGCCGCTGCGTGTCCGTGTCGAACGACCTGTTAGGCGCGCCGATCACGAGCGACCACCTACGGCAGCAAACCAAGCGACGTAAATGGCCACGAGGAGCAGTGACATGCCAACGATCGTGAGGACGCCCACTAGCAACAGCGAAACGCCGTACACGAGCAATTGCAGCTTCAGCGGTGCTTCAGCGATTCGCCTGCGGCCCTCGGGCGTGCTCGGACCCAGTCCGAGGATTCGGGCAGTGATGAGATACGACTGGTACAGGTTCAGGCCGAATAGCGCCACAAAAACTACAAGACTTGCCCAGGTGAGCAGCGCCCACCCATCACGAGGAGGACCATTGAAAATGAACGGCGGCGGCGAAGCTTTACCGCTCCGAAACCACAGGGTGAGCGCGAGAACGGCGCCACAAATCAAGTAGTTTCGGACGTTGTCGAAGACCAGCTTCAACGAAACGTCGCGTTCCGGCAGAACAAAAGCTTCGAGCCTGTTCGTAACGCTCATGAAGCGCCTAACGTCCGAGTTGACCGGCACGCAGCGGGCTGGCGCCGACAAGCACATGATCGACAGAGCGCTTGGCGCCGCCTGCCTGCTGCGTGTACGTGTCGAACGACCTGTTAGACAGCATTCTCACTCCCCGTGCTCTCCCCACTCGCAAGCTGTTGCTCCTTGATGGCAGCCACAAGACTAAACACAAGTAGCTCAAGGCCGCCGAACGCTGCTTTAAAGGCAAACCATTTCGAATCGAAGAAGAGTCGCACAAACACATCGAGTTCAATCGCAAGGGCTCCAAGCGCCACGGAAAACGGGATGGCGGCCAACGCCCAGAGAAATCCGGCGCGCACGGATACGGATCCGAACCGCCGACGGGTGTTCTTCATGCCGTCTAACGTTGGAGTTGACCGGCACGCGCCGGCAGTGCGCCGCAAGGCGTAGGCTTGTCCACACGCCTTGCGGCGCACTGCCGGTGCGTGTCCGTGTCGAACGACCTGTTATGTGGCACGCCCCGTTCCTCCCGTCAAAGCTCGATCATGTCCGCGACTTGGTAGCCCAAGTTCGAAACCTCAAACATCTCGCCTCTGGGGCCTCGCCGCACTACAAGACCTTTTTGAGTTAGCTCTTCGAGCGCCTGTTCCCACTTCGCGACCTCTCTTCGCTCGTTCGAGGGGATGAGATTCTTCCCGTTTGTCTGGATCGCTGTGCCTCCAATGAATCGCGCATGAAGAATGGACCCATGCGGATCGCGGCTTGCCTCCTTCAAGAGCACTCGCGCTTCGGGAAGAAGAACGGGCAGTCGCGTCTTGGTTTCGACCAATGGTGAGGCTTCAGATTTCGTTTGAGTCTGGAAGAGCGGATGCTCATTGACCTTCAACTGGACATGGCGATAGAACTTGGCCTGGAAGTCAGCGTGACTGTCATAGCTCTCGAACAGTCCGCGCTTCTTGCAAGATTCCTTGAACTCCTTCAGCTTCGCCACTTGCACTGGATCGACGAGATCGAGTGCTACCGGCTGACTAGAGAAATAGAGCATCGCAGGCTTTCCGGCCGCTACATGCTTCTCAACTTCCTCGACAGTGCCGCTCGCGTACTGCTCTGTTGCCGTTCCGATTCTGGTCCAGAACACTCCCACCAGTAGGTCGCATTTGGTCAGAACCTGCTGGTTGATGATGGTCTGTGCTGAGGATCCCATCTCTGGCGAGGAGTGTGATTCCCAGCCAATCGGCAAGAGAACGATCTTGCGGCTATTTGAATGGACGGCATTCCACTCGTACAAAACGTCTCGAACAATTGCCCTCTCCGATGCCACATCACCGGGCGAGGCGATCATGACGTTGAAGGTCGTCGCAGCGTAGCTCAAGAAAGCTCCTCTTCTGGTGCCATATAACGCAAAGGTGACCGGCACGTTGCGGCAAGGGGCCGCGCGGTGCACGATTTCCGACCGCGCCGTGCCACCCCTTGCTGCAACGTGTCCGAGTCGACCGTCATGTTAGAGCTCATGACCTTTAACGGCTTGGTCGCTAGGGTTTCGCACAGGCGAACGCCATCTGGCCAACCACCGAAGTCGAGCATTCATTCAACAGCACGGAAATCACCAGCGCAACAACGACTGTCCAGATGAAGCAGTGCTCGAGTCGTGTGCGCCGCGGATGCGGCGCGCCCCCCTCGTCTCCCGGATCGGCAACCATCCATTGGTCGACTCGCGCGCGTGGATCACCGTGCCAGATCTTCCAACGCATGAACTGGTCGAAGCGAGCACTGGCTGGAGGGCGTGTGGGCGTGCGAAGTATCAACCACACGAGAACAAGCGCCCAAACAATGACAATGATGATCAGCGTAAGCCACTGATCTGAGGAAAGACGCTGCACCTTGAGCTCTAACGTGATGTAGTCGCCGAACTCGCCGGATAACCCGTCACCGCAGCGGATAACCCAGGTCGGCGAATCAGCGGAGAGCCTCGCCCAGAGCCACTTAGCTGGCGGCATACTGGATGCATGCACAGGTATAACGTCGCTGCCAAAGTCGCTCCCCCCTCGTTCAAGTCGACGCGGCTGCTCGATCAGGTGCGAGAGCGCATTCGCTACCTTCACTATAGCCATGCGACCGAGAAAGCCTACCTGTTCTGGATGCGGGCGTTCATCCGTTGGAGCGGCATGCGGCATCCGCGCGACATAAGCAAGACCGAGGTCGAGGCGTTCCTGTCCATGCTCGCCAACGAGCGCCGCGTTTCGTCGTCCACGCACAAGCAGGCGCTGAGTGCCATCGTCTTCCTGTACCGCGAGGTTCTTGGCCAGGAGCTGCCTTGGCTGGGCGAGATCGGGCGGCCACCGGCGCGCAAGCGCATTCCGGCGGTGTTGACGCGCGAGGAAATCGCAGCCGTCCTGGCGCTCCTGCGCGGCCAGGAGAAGCTGCTCGCCCAGCTGCTCTATGGCACCGGCATGCGCCTGATGGAAGGTCTCAAGCTGCGGATCAAGGATGTCGACTTCGACCGCCGGGTCGTGGTGGTGCGCGAAGGCAAGGGCGGCAAGGACCGGGTGGTGATGCTTCCGCGGGCCATCGAGCCGCAGCTGCGGGAACAACTCGCGCGCAGCCGGGCCTTGTGGCACGCCGACCGCCAGGCCGGAACGCCCGGCGTGGAGATGCCGCACGCGCTCGACCTCAAATACCCCCCGCGCGGGACAGAGTTGGGCCTGGCACTGGGTGTTCCCGGCCGACGGCCTGTCGACCGATCCCCGCACCGGTGTGATCCGCCGGCACCACCTGTACGAGGAGAGACTAGGCCGTGCGCTCAAGAAGGCGCTGGCCGCGGCCGGCATCGCCAAGCACGCGTCGGTGCACACCCTGCGGCACAGCTTCGCCACGCACCTGCTGCAAGCGGGCACGGACATCCGCACCGTGCAGATGCTGCTGGGCCACAGCGACGTGAGCACCACCATGGTCTACACCCACGTGCTCCAGGCCAGCTCCGGCGCCACGGCAAGTCCGCTGGATGTCCTGGCCTGAAGGCGATGGCGCACAGGTGGTGCGCCGCGCGACTCACCCCGCAGTCCCGCCTCCCCGCAGCACCCCCACCGCCGCCTCCGCGATGCTCTTCGCATCCACCCCAAAGAACGCCCGCAGCGCCGCCCGCGTGTCGCTGCGCCCGAAGCCGTCCGTCCCCAGCGTGAGATAGCGCCGCCCGGCCGGCAGGTGCGCGCGCACCGACTCGGGCAGCGCGCGCACGTAGTCCGTCGCGGCGACGATGGGGCCCTGGCTGCCGTCCAGCACACGGCGCAGCCATGGCTCGGTGTGGCCCTCGCCGCGCAGCGCGCGCTGCTCGCAGGCGATGCCGTCGCGGGCCAGCTCGCTCCAGCTGGTGACGCTGTAGACCGTGCTGGCAATGCCCCGCGCCGCCAGCAGCTGCGCGGCCTTCAGCACCTCGGTGAAAATGGCGCCGGAGCCGAGCAGCGTGACTTCGGCTTGGGGCGTTTTCGGGCCCGGGCCCGCCTGGGGTGCGGGCGGGTAGCTACCAAAACGATAGCAACCGCGGATCACCCCCTCCTCGGCGCCGGCCGGCAGGTCGGGCTGGGGGTAGTTCTCGTTCATGAGCGTCAGGTAGTAGAAGACGTCCTGCTGCTCCACCAGCATCTCGCGCATGCCGCGGTCCAGCAGCACCGCCAGCTCGCCCGCGAAGGCCGGGTCGTAGGCCTTGCAGTTGGGGATGGCGGCCGCTGCCAGGTGGCTGCTGCCGTCCTGGTGCTGCAGCCCCTCGCCGCCCAGCGTGGTGCGGCCCGAAGTCGCGCCGAGCAAAAAGCCGCGCGCCCGCTGGTCGGCGGCCGCCCAGATCGCGTCGCCCACGCGCTGGAAGCCGAACATCGAGTAGTAGATGTAGAACGGCAGCATGGGCATGCCGTGCACGCTGTAGCTGGTGGCGGCGGCCGTCCAGCTGGCGATGGCGCCGGCCTCGCTGATGCCCTCCTCCAGGATCTGGCCGTCCAGCGCTTCGCGGTACGCGAGCACCGAGCCGATGTCCTCGGGCTCGTAGGTCTGGCCGGCGCTGGAGTAGATGCCCACCTGCTTGAACAGGTTGGCCATGCCGAAGGTGCGGGCCTCGTCGGCCACGATGGGCACGATGCGCGGGCCCAATTGCGCATCCTTCAGCAGGTTGCCCAGCAGCCGCACGAAGGCCATGGTGGTGGACATCTCCTTGCCGCCGGCCTGCAGCGCGAACTGCGCGTACGACGTCAGCGCCGGCACCGGCAGCTGCGGCGCCTGCGCCACCCGGCGCGGCAGCGGGCCGCCCAGCGCCGTGCGGCGCGCGTGCAGGTAGCGCATCTCCGGGCTGTCGTCGGCCGGCCTGAAGAACTCCAGGCCCGCGGCCTGCGCGTCCGACAGCGGCAGGTTGAAGCGGTTGCGAAACTCCAGCAACGCGGCCTCGTCCAGCTTCTTCTGGCTGTGCGTGGTCATCTTGCCCTGGCCGGCGCTGCCCATGCCGTAGCCCTTCTTGGTGTGCGCCAGGATCACCACCGGCTGCCCCTGGTGCCGCGCCGCCGCGTCGTAGGCGGCGTGGATCTTCACCAGGTCGTGGCCGCCGCGTTTCAGGCGGTCGATCTGCTCGTCGGTCATGCCCTGGGCCAGGCGCGCCAGCGCCTCGTTCTGGCCGAAGAAGTTGTCGCGGTTGAAGCGGCCGTCCTTGGCCGCGAAGGTCTGCATCTGACCGTCGACCGTGTGCGCGAAGGCCTGCACCAGCGCGCCGGTGGTGTCGCGCGCGAAGAGGCCGTCCCAGTCGCTGCCCCACAGCAGCTTGACCACGTGCCAGCCGGCGCCGCGGAACAGGCGCTCCAGTTCATCGACGATGCGGCCGTTGCCGCGCACCGGGCCGTCCAGCCGCTGCAGGTTGCAGTTGACCACCCACACCAGGTTGTCCAGCGACTCGCGCGACGCCAGCGTCAGCGCGCTCATGCTCTCCGGCTCGTCCATCTCGCCGTCGCCGAACACGCCCCACACCTTGCGGCCACTGCAATCGAGCAGGCCGCGGTGCGTGAGGTAGCGCATGAAGCGCGCGTGGTAGATCGAGCTGATCGGCCCGATGCCCATCGAGCCGGTCGGGAACTGCCAGAAGTCCGGCATCAGCCACGGGTGCGGGTAGCTGGAGAGCCCGCGCGCGCCGTGCTGCGGCGCGGTGATCTCCTGGCGGTAGTGCGCCAGGTCCTGCTCCGACAGGCGCCCCTCCAGGAAGGCACGCGCGTACACGCCCGGCGCGCTGTGCGGCTGGAAGAACACCAGGTCGCCCGACTGCGCATCCGCGCTGCCGCGGAAGAAGTGGTTGAAGCCCACCTCGAACAGGTCGGCCGCACTGGCGTAGCTGGCGATGTGGCCGCCCAGGTCGCCGTAGGCCGCGTTGGCGCGCGCCACCATGGCCAGCGCGTTCCAGCGCATCAGCGAGGCCAGACGCTCCTCGATCGCCAGGTCGCCGGGGAAGGCCGGCTGCCGCTCCACCGGGATGGTGTTGACGTAGGGCGTGACCAGCTCGGGCGACCAGCCCACCTGCGGCGCGCGCGCCTGCGCGGCCAGCTGGTCGAGGATGAAGCGGGCGCGCTCCGGGCCCTGGGTGGCCACCAGCGCGGCCAGCGCCTCCCGCCACTCGGCGGTCTCGGCGGGGTCGGTGTCGGCGCCGGGCGCGAGCAGGAAACGGGTGAGACTGTGGTCGGTCATGCGCGCCACTGTAGGCCGCCCGGCGCCACATGGGGTATCGAAGATGGCGGCGCGGATGAGCTCAGCAGCATAAAATGCCGTCAACATCTTCCTGGAAGGCACAACCTGCAACTCGACGCCACCGACCTGCGCATCCTGGGGCAACTGCAGCAGGACGGCTCGCTCACCAACGTGGAGCTGGCCCGGCGCGTCCACCTGTCGCCCTCGCCGTGCCTCGCGCGGGTGAAGGCGCTGGAGGCGGCGGGCGTGATCCGCCAGTACGTGGCGCTGGCCGATCCGGCCGCGGTGGGCCTGGGACTGAACGTCTTCATCAACATCAGCCTCAAGGACCAGTCGCGCGCCTCGCTGGCCGAGTTCGAGCGGCGCATCGGCGAGCACGACGAGGTGATGGAGTGCTACCTGATGACCGGCGACAGCGACTACCTCATCCGCGTGGCGGTGTCCGACATCGCGGCGCTGGAGCGCTTCATCCTCAACCAGCTCACGCCGATCCCGGGCATCGAGAAGATCCGCTCCAGCTTCGCGCTCAAGCAGGTGCGCTACAAGACCGCGCTGCCCCTGCCAGCGGCGGTGCGATGAGCCGCGCGCGACCGTCCGGCGCCGACGCCGACCGCTGGCTGGAGCCCTGGTGGCCCCAGCTGGCTGCCGCGGCCGCGCACGCGCCGGTGCTGGAGCTCGGGTGCGACACGGGCGGCGACACGCGCTGGCTGGTCGAGCGCGGCTTGCGGGTGGTGGCCACGGACATCGACGCCGCCGCGCTGCAGGCCTGCGCGCGCGCCGCGCCCGCCGCGCTGCAGGTCCGCCACGACCTGCGCACGCCGCTGCCCTTCGCCGACGGCACGTTCGGCGCCGTGGTGGCGAGCCTGTGCCTGCACTACTTCGACTGGGCCACGACGGAGCGCGCCGTGGCCGAGGTGCGGCGTTGCCTGGTGCCGGGGGGCCTGCTGCTGTGCCGCCTGAACTCGGTGCGCGACGTGCTGCACGGCGCGCTGGACGGCGACGAGATCGAACCCGGGCTGCGCCGCGTGCACGGCACCTACGCGGTGGACAAGCGCTTCTTCGCCCGGCCGGACCTGGAGCGCTTGCTTCCCGCCGCCGCGTGGCGTTGGCACGCCTGCCGCGAGCAGACCATCCACCGCTACGCCCAGCCCAAGGTGGCCTGGGAGCTGGTGCTCACGCCGGGCTGAGCGCCCAGCCACTGCGCAGCCGCCCGACAGCGGCTTGCTGCCCCATCCGACAACCGCGGCGCGGTGGCGGCGTTGTGATGGAACCATCCACCCGATCGAAAGGGACATCCCATGAAGCTGTCACCCCTCTTCATCGCCGCCGCGCTCGCCTTCGGCGGCAGCGCCTTCGCCCAGAGCCGCGACGCCTCGGGCAACACCCGCGCGGCCAACCGCACCAGCGAACCCTGCGTCACCGACAAGGCGCGCTCCGGTGCCAAAAAGGTCGGCGACGCCACGCGCAGCGGCGCCAAGCGCGCCACCGGGGCCGTGCAGCGCGCCGCCAGCAGCACTGCCGAGAAGCTGCGCATCACCGGCCAGTCGATCGAGCGCAAGCTGCCGGGCAGCGGCAACACCCCGACCCGCACCGCGCAGCGCGACGGCGACCGCACCGACACCGCCACCATGGGCGCCGGCCGCAGCGAGAGCACCGCCTCCGGCGGCAACCGCCAGCAGCGGATGGACGACGCGTACGAGAACTGGCGGCGTCAGCAGGGCCGCTGATTCGGGCGGCACGCGGGGCGACCGGCGGCCACCGGTGATGGATGGCGGGTCGAGTCCGTCAGGGCGGCCCTGGCGAGTGTCTGGCTGCGCCCCGTTGCTGCGTGCTGCGGCCCGAGACCGGTCAGCGGGTCACGACCACGCCGCGCGCCTCGCCGGGGCTGGGGATGGTGCTCACCGGGGTCAGCGCCCCCGTGGTGGGGTCGATCTGGAACGCCTGGACAGAGGCGGGCGCGGCACCCGCAACGTACAGGAACGTGCCGCCGGGGTCGGAGGCGATGCCGTTCGGAATGAAGTTCAGCTGCACCGGAGCGCCGGAGGCCGCGACCACGCCGGTGTTCTGGTTGATGGTGAACAGCTGCAGCTGATTGGTCACTGGATTGCCGGCGTACACGAACCGACCCGTGCCATCGACGGCGACCGAGCTGAACGTCTGCACACCCGTGCTGCCAAGGGCCGACATCGTGCCGTCCGGCGAGATGATGTATGCCGCCACCCCGCCCCCCAAGGTGGCCAAGTAGACGAACCGGCCCGTCGGGTCCGCGGCAATTTGCGATGGCTGGAGCACGGCGGTGTTGCCCAGATTCTGGAGGGTGCCGTCCGCCTGAATCGCAAACTGCGTGATCAGGTTGTTGCTCAGGCTGATGGCATACACGAAGCGGCCCCCGCCGTCGACGGTCACGCTGTCGGAGCCGTTGAACAAGGCGGCGGGCGGACCGTTGGGCTGCAACTGCCCCGACCCGTCGATCGTGTACGCCGAGAGCGTGCCGGCCCCGCCACCGTTGGCATTCACCACGTAGGCGAAGCGGCCGGTCGGGTCGATGGCGATCTCGGTGGGTTGGTTGCCTGCCGCCACCGTGCCCGCGGGAGCGATCGCGCCGGTGTCGCGGTCGACGCCATACATGGACACGGTGTCGGAGCCCGCGTTGGCGACGTAGAGGAAGCGGCCCGACGGGTGGACCGCGACGCCCTGCGCATCCGCGCCAGTCGGGGCGCTTCCCAAAAAGCCCAGGCTGCCGGTGGCCGGGTCCACCGCGTAGCCGGTGGCCAACGCACTGCCGTTGTCGACCACGAAGACGTATCGTCCGGTGCCGCCCGCCTCGACCAGCACGGTCGCCGTGCTGCTGCCTTCGGCGTTGGTGGCGGTGAGCGTGTACATCCGCGTGGTGCCCGGCGTGACGGTCTGGCTGCCGGTGCATGGCACGGTGCCGACGCCTTGGTCAATGGCGCAGCTTTGCGCGCCGGTCACCGTCCAGGACAGCCGGGTGGATTGGGCGGCCCGCAGGTTGTTGGCGGAGGCGGCGAAGGCCTGCACGACGGGCCCGTTGGCCGACCCGCTGCCACCGCCGCCGGCGCAAGCGACCACCACCAATGCGGCGAAAACCGCCATGAACCGTGTTCTCCCCAGCATGCAAGCTCCTTGACGAAGGCGCCGGTGCCGGCCCGGACCTCTGGGTCCCGGCGCCCTCCGGCGAAACGTCGAGCCTGACAAAGGCGGCCTGCCGGGCGCATCCGCCGATTGGCGGGTGATTCGCCGCTCACCTTCTCCATGTGTGGGATGCGCTCCCGAGGAGACAAGGGCTGAGTCAGCCGTGCTGTCCGCGTGAACGGCCTGCACGCGGCGGTGCGGCCCTCCGCAGAACCTCGCCGGGCGGAACGCGGATGGGTCGGGCTGGTCACACTGCGCGCCGCCGCGCGCGCTTCAGCGCTTGACCGACAGCAGCTCGATCTCGAAGTGCAGCGTCGCGTTGGGCGGGATCACGCCGCCGGCCCCGCGCTCGCCATACGCGATGGCGGGCGGGCAGGTGAGCTTGGCCTTGCCACCCGGCTTCATGCGCTGGACGCCTTCGGTCCAGCACGGGATCACGCGGTTGAGCGGGAACTCGGTGGGCGTGCCGCGCTTGTGGGAGCTGTCGAATTCGCGCCCGTCGGGAAAGGTGCCGCGGTAGTGCACGCGCACGGTGTCGGTGGCCTGGGGCGGGGCACCGCTGCCTTCCTGGAGGGACTGGAACACCAGCCCGCTGGCCGTCGTGACGGGCGCGGGCTGCGCCTGGGCCGCCAGGGCGGCGAAGGACAGCGCGAGGGCGGAGAGGATCAGACGCAAGGCGGGCTCCTGGTGGAAAAGCCGGACTCTACCCGCGCTCCGGGTGTCCGCCTCACCGCGCTGGCGCCACCCGCCACACCGTGTTGCCCACGTCGTCGGCCACCAGCAATGCGCCCTTGGCGTCGAGCGCCACGCCGACCGGCCGGCCCCAGGCCTTGCCGTCCGGGCTGAGGAAGCCGGTGAGCACGTCCACCGGCGGGCCCGAAGGCCGGCCGTTGGCGAACGGCACGAACACCACCTTGTAGCCCGACAGCGGCCGGCGGTTCCAGGAGCCGTGCAGGCCCACGAAGGCACCGCTGGCGAAAGGCGCCGGCATGCGCGCATCGGAGAACGCCAGGCCCAGCGGAGCCACGTGGTTGCCCAGGGCGTAGTCGGGCGTCAGCGCCGCGGCCACGCGCTGCGGCTGCGGCGGCTGCACGCGCGCGTCGACGTTGCGGCCCCAGTAGCTCCAGGGCCAGCCGTAGAAGCCGCCGTCGCGCACCGAGGTGAGGTAGTCGGGCACCAGGTCGCTGCCGAGCTCGTCGCGTTCGTTCACCACGGTCCAGAGCGCGCCGGTGGACGGCTCCCAGCCCAGGCCATTGGGGTTGCGCAGGCCGGTGGCGAAGAGGCGCTTGGCGCCGGTGGCCAGGTCGATCTCCCAGACCGCGGCGCGGCCCTCCTCCTCGGCCAGGCCGTGCTCGGCCACGTTGCTGTTGGAGCCCACCGTCGCATAGAGCTTGCGGCCGTCGCGGCTGGGCAGGATGTTCTTGGTCCAGTGGTGGTTGCGGCCGGCGGGCAGGTCGGTCACGCGCACCGGCTGCGCGGTGATGCGGGTCTGGCCGGCGGCATAGGGCACGCGCACCACGGCATCGGCATTGGCGATGTACAGCTGGTCGCCCACCAGCGCCATGCCGAAGGGCGAGTGCAGCTGGTCCAGCAGCACGCTGCGGGTCTCCGCCACGCCGTCGCCGTCGGCGTCGCGCAGCAGCGTGATGCGGTCGGCGCTGGGCGCGCCGGCGCCGGCGCGCTTCATGACGATGCCGGCCGCCCAGGCCTTGAAGGAGCGGTCCTCCACCGTCGGCTTGGGCTTGTTGGCCTCGGCCACCAGCACGTCGCCATTGGGCAGCACGTGCAGCCAGCGCGGGTGGGAGAGGCCACCGGCCAGCGCGGTGACGCGCATGCCCGCCGGCGCAACGGGCGCGCCGCCGCCCGGCCAGCCCTCGGCGGGTGCGATGTTCACCGTGGGCAGGAGGCCCGTGCGCGGGGCGGGCAGCTGCGGCGAGGCACCGACGGTGCTGGCGTCCGGCAGCTGCGCCATGTCGCCGCAGCCGGCCACCGACAGGGCCACGACGGAGTGGATGAGCAGGCGTCGCATGCCCGGCAGTCTCCCGGCCGCGGCCGCCGGGGTCTGTAGGTGGACACCGCGAGCACGGGCGGCGGCGGCCGTGCGGCGTCGCGCCCGGGCCACACTGGCGGGCAGCCTTGGCGCGCCGCCGCGGGCCGGACCGCGCGCCGGGTTGACGGCCAGCGGATGAGCCGACACAGTCCGCGGCCATGACGAAGTTCCTGGTGTCCGTGCTGCTGGGCGCACTGGCCGGCCCGGTGCTGGCCAACGATCCCGTTCCCGACAAGTACGACGCGGCGCCCACCGGCAGCGATGCGGCCGCCGAACTGGCGATGCGCTGCATTCCCGGAACCACCGCGGAGGCCTACCAGAAGATGGCCGGCGACGCCCGCCCGGGCAGCGTCACCTACACCTGGCCCACCTCGCGCACCGCCTCGTTCCTGGCGGTCAACGCCAAGCGCACGATCTGCGGCACCCGCGCGGCCTCCGGCCAGCCCATCCTGCCGCTGGAGGCGTTCGAGAAGACCGTGGACTTCGACGGCATGCCGCCCGAGATGCAGGCCGCCATGCGCACCTCCCTCTCGCGGCAGCTGGCACGGGAAGGCGCCGCCCGCGTCCTGGTCCGGGGCGACAAGAACGCCTACGCCCTGACCTTCCTCTTCGCGAGCGACCGGCCGACCCGCCTGTACTACCAGGGCGCCTGGCTCAAGGAAGGCGAGTTCGTGGAAGCGCAGTACCCGGCGGTGTTCCGCTGGACCGGGCCCATGTCGGTGATCGCCCGCTTCATGGAGCGCTCCAGCACCGTGGGCGACCGCGCCAAGCAGCTGTTCGGGGATTGAGATGAGGACGCACCACCAACGAGGGCCGGCACCCGCGGCACGACGCGGGCTGCTGGTGCTGGGCGCCCTGGCGGTGCTGGCCGCGCTGGGCGGCTGCACCGGCATGGTGACCAGGAAGGCGGAGGGCTTCAGCCGCGCGGCGCGGTCGGTCACCATCGGATTCGCGGTGCCGGACACGATCAAGGTGATCCGCCACGGCAGCGGGGGCATCCCCGCCGCCGCCATGGAGCGCGCCCGCGACGACGTGCGCAAGATGCTGCAGGGCGCCAGCCAGCAGTTGCGCGCCGCGCTGGACGCCCGCCGCGTGCCGGTGGGCGACGACGTGCAGCTGAAGCTGCAGGTCGAGGAAGCCTGGCACAACGAGAACGGACCGGGGGCCGACGTGACCGTGCTGGCCTACTTCAAGGACGCGCCGGCCGGCAGCACGCCCTGGACCTTCCGCTTCCGCAGCGGCTCGCACATCGGGAGCAACGCGGACGAGACCGCCAACAAGCTGGCCACCATGGTGCTGGGCGAGGCCGTCAAGGCCGGGATCGTGCCCGACCGTTGAGCCGGCGGGGGCCTGCCGCCGGGCATGCCCCGCCACCGGGCGGGTCCGGGCGAAACCGCGACAATCGCGGCATGACCCGCGACCTCTTCCGCGACGACGGCTACCTGCGCGAGTGCAGCGCCACCGTGCGCTCGGCCGACGCCAACGGCATCGTGCTGGACCGCACCGTGTTCTATCCACTGGGCGGCGGCCAGGCCGGCGACGCCGGCTGGCTGGTGCTGCCCGACGGCCGCGAGCTCGCGATCGCCGACACCCGCAAGGCCAAGGACGCGCAGGGTCTGCCCACCGCGGACATCTGGCACCTGCCAGCTCCCGGGCAGGAGGCGCTGCTCGCCGCGTTGCAGGCGGGCATGGCGGTCACCGCGCGCATCGACTGGGCGCGCCGCCACCGGCTGATGCGCTTCCACACCACGACGCACCTGCTGTGCCACCTCGTGCCGCAGCTGGTGAACGGCTGCTCGATCACGCCCGACTACGCGCGGCTGGACTTCAACATGACGGACGCGCTCGACAAGGACGCGCTCACCGCCGGCATTGCGCGGCTGGTGGCGGCGGCGCACCCGGTGGCGGTCGGCGCGATCACCGACGAGGAGCTCGACGCCAACCCGGCGCTGGTCAAGAGCATGTCGGTGCAGCCGCCGCGCGGCAGCGGCCGCATCCGCACCATCCGGGTGGGCGGCGAGGCCGCCATCGACTTCCAGCCCTGCGGCGGCACCCATGTGGCCAACACCGCCGAGATCGGCGCGGTGGTGGTGACGAAGATCGAGAAGAAGTCGGCCACCACGCGGCGCGTGGTGCTGGGCTTCGCCTGACGCCCCGGCCTGTCTGCGGCCAGGAACTTCCCCCTACCGCCGAGCTCCCACCCGCATGACCGCACGCCTTCGCCTCTGGCTGCTCGCCTGCCTCGCCTTCCTGGCCTGGCCGGCGGCGGCGCAGCTCGCGCTGGGGCCGGCCAGCGGCCACGTGGTCACCAGCGAGCGGGTGCGCGCCGAGCTGCTGGCCCATGCGCCCGACGGCGTGGCGCCCGGCCGCACGGTCTGGCTGGGACTGCAGCTGGCGCACGCGCCGGAGTGGCACACCTACTGGAAGAACCCGGGCGACTCGGGCCTGCCCACCGAGCTGCAGTGGACGCTGCCGGCCGGCGTGCGGGCCGGCGAGATCGCCTGGCCGGTGCCGCACAAGATCCCGATCGGCACCCTGGCCAACTACGGCTACGAAGGCACGGTGCTGCTGCCCGTGCGCCTGACCGTCGGCAACGACTTCCGGCCCGCGCCGGGCGCCACGGCGCTGGACGTGCGGCTGCAGGCCACCTGGCTGGTGTGCCGCAAGGAGTGCATCCCGGAGGAAGGCACCTTCACGCTGCAGGTGCCGCTGCAAGGCAGCACCGCCGTGCACGCGCAGGCGTTCGAGGCCGCCTGGGCGGCGGCGCCGCGCCCGGTGGCGGCGCCGCCGGGCGGCGCGATCCCGCCCAGCGTCGCGCAGGTGGTCGACGGCCGCACGCTCGAAGTGCGGGTGCAGGGGCTGCCGGTGGCGGTGCGCGGCAAGAAGCTGGAGTTCTTCCCCGAGGTGCCCGAGGTGATCGAGACCGCGGGCGCCTGGACGCAGGACTGGAACGGCGCGGTCTGGACGGCGCGGGTGCCGCTGTCGCCGCAGCGCAGCGCCAGCCCGCAGGTGCTGCCGGTGGTGGTGGCCGACGGTGCCGCCGGCTGGCGCGCCGAGCTGCGCGTGGCTGGCACCTGGCCGGCGGTGGCCGCACCCGCCGCGGTCTCGCCGGCGCTGCAGGAAGCCCTGCGCGCCAACGCCAGCGTGGCGGCCGCCTCGGCCGGCCCCGGCATCGGCTTCTTCGCGGCCCTGCTCGGCGCGCTGGCCGGCGGGCTGATCCTCAACCTCATGCCCTGCGTGTTCCCGGTGCTCGCCATCAAGGTGGTCGGCTTCGCCCACCATGCCGGCGACCCGCGGCGCCACCGGCTGGCCGGCCTGGCCTACACCGCCGGGGTGGTGCTCTCGTTCGTGGCGCTGGGCGCGCTGCTGCTGGCCTTGCGTGCCGCCGGCGAGCAGCTGGGCTGGGGGTTCCAGCTGCAGTCGCCCTGGGTGGTGGCCGGGCTTGCGGCGCTCTTCACGCTCATCGCCCTGAACCTCGCGGGCGTGTTCGAGTTCGGCGCCCTGCTGCCTTCCTCGGTGGCCTCGCTGGAGGTGCGGCACCCCGTGGGCAATGCCTTCGTCTCCGGCGTGCTGGCGGTGGCAATCGCGTCGCCCTGCACCGCGCCCTTCATGGGCGCCTCGCTGGGCCTGGCCATCGCCCTGCCGCCGGCGCAGGCGCTGCTGGTGTTCGCGGTGCTGGGCATCGGCATGGCGCTGCCCTACCTCGTCGCCAGCCTGGTGCCCGCGGTGGCCCGGGCGCTGCCGCGCCCCGGCCCCTGGATGGACTGGTTCCGCAAGGGAATGGCGTTCCCGATGTTCGCCACGGTGGCCTGGCTGGTGTGGGTGCTCGGCCAGCAAAGCGGCATCGACGGCGCCGGCGCGCTGCTGGCGCTGCTGGTGGCCATGAGCCTGCTGGTGTGGACGCTCACCCTGCCGCAGCGCGCCCGCCGCGTGCTGGCCACGGTGGCCGTCGCCGCGCTGGGCGCCATGGCGTGGGCCGTGGGGCCGCAGCTGGCGCAGGCGCCGCAGGCCGCCAGCGCGCAGGCCGATGCCGACTGGCAGCCGTGGACCGCGGCGCGGGTGGAGCAGCTGGTGGCCGCGGGCCAGCCGGTGTTCGTGGACTTCACCGCGGCGTGGTGCGTCACCTGCCAGTACAACAAGAAGACCACGTTGTCCGATCCGCAGCTGGTCGCCGACCTCAAGCGCCAGAACGTGGCGCTGCTGCGCGCCGACTGGACGCGCCGCGACCCCGCCATCAGCGCGGCCCTGGCCGCGCTGGGACGCAACGGCGTGCCGGTGTACGTCGTCTACCGCAAGGGCAGCGCGCCGCTGGTGCTGTCCGAGATCCTGTCCACCGCCGAAGTGCGTTCCGCCATCGGCGACCTCTGAAAGGGAGTGCCTGCCCTGCTGCGTCGCCCGTTCCTCGTCATCGCTGCCGCCGCCCTCGCGGCTGCGGCCTCCGCCCACGCGGCCCCGTCGGTCGGCCAGCCGGCACCCGACTTCACGCTGCGCGACACCGCGGGCAAGGCGGTGCGCCTGTCCGACTTCCGCGGCAAGCACGTGGTGCTGGAGTGGACCAACCCGGGCTGTCCGTACGTGCGCAAGCACTACGACAGCGGCAACATGCCCGCCACCCAGAAGGACGCCACCGGCCGCGGCGTGGTGTGGCTGGCGATCAACTCCACCGAGAAGGAAGCCGGCGACTACCAGCCACCGGCGCAGCTGGCGTCGTGGATGCAGCAGCGCAAGGCCGCGGCCACCGCGGTGCTGATGGACGAGGAAGGCACGGTGGGCAAGGCCTACGGCGCCCGCACCACGCCGCACCTGTACATCGTCGATCCGCAGGGCCGCCTGGCCTATGCCGGCGGCATCGACAGCATTCCGTCCAGCAGCATCGCCGACATCCCGAAGGCCACCAACCACGTGCGCCAGGCGCTGGGCGAGGCGCTGGCCGGCAAGCCGGTTTCGGTGCCCACCACGCGCCCCTACGGCTGCTCGATCAAGTACAAGAGCGCGGCCTAGCGCCCTGGGCGTGCGCGTGCGCGGTAGCACGCGCCGCCCGACCGGCGCGGGTGCGCACTGTCAGCACTGACAGGGGCGGACCCCTCCTTTTCCCCCGTTGCTCCACTATGGGGACGATTGGCGCAATTGCCTTGGGACGCCGGCGAGCCGGGCAACACAATGTCCCGGCACATCGGAAGTCGCACCCCACCCGGGGCGCAGGCGATCCGGCGGCAAGGGAGTTGCAATGGACACGATCGACAAGGCGCAGCAGGCGGAGCGAACGCGCCGACCGGCAGCGCGCACTGCGGGCACGGCGCTGCGCCGCTGGCTCCGGCGCCTGGGCCGCCGCCTCAACGCGCCGGCCCTCGCGCCCCGCACCCTGCTGACTCGACAGGCGCTGCTGGCCCGCGGCGACCAGATGCTGGCGGGCCCTCGCCAGCAGGGGCGCGAGGCCACCCTGGTGATCTTCGACTTCGAGGACCTGCCGCAGCTGCGTTCGCTCTTCGACGATGCCGTCGCCAGCGCCGCCCTGCGCCAGCTGGAGGACGGGCTGCGCCGGATGGCCGGCCGGCGCGGCCTGGCCGCCCGCACTGGTTCCAGGCAGTTCGCGGTGCTGCTGCCCGGCACCGCGCAGGCCGAAGCGCTGGCCGTGGCGCACCAGGCGCTCGGCACGCCCTGCCGGATCGAGCTGGACGTGCGCGGCAGCGAGGTGGTGCTGGTGCCCGACGTGATCGCCCAGGCCTGCCTGCCCGGCCACGGTGCACTGGCGGCGCTGCACCACGTGCTGTGCGAGCGGCTGGCCACGCACCAGGAGAACCGCAAGCTGCGCGAGCAGCACCTGCGCCGCCTGCGCGAGCGGCACACGCGCCCGGCCGCCCTGCGCCCCGCCTGAGGCAGCGGCCCACCCTTCAGGCCGCGAGCGAGGCGAGGTAGCGCTCGAGCACCGCCAGCTCCGCGTCCGCCGGCCGGCCCTTGCCGGCGATCACCGCGAACACCTGCCCGCCAAAGCCGCCGCGCGGGTAGTAGCGCTGGAACCCCCAGCCGATCAGCATCTGCGCGAAGACCGCGGGCGGCAGCTGCGCCCGACCCTGCGCCACGGACTGGCCGTCCACCCGCAGCACCTGCTCGCCGGGACCACAGGCGAGCGTGAGGACCGCGGGCCGCCCGGGGTCGAGCGGCTCGCGCGCCGCCAGCACCAGCGGCGGCGCGTTGCCGTCGGTCCAGCGCGCCTGCGCCCGCCCGTCCTCCAGCACCAGTTCGCTGGCCTGGCCTTCTTCGGCGCGGGAAGCCTGGAACACCACCCCGCCGGCGTTCGGCCCCGGCACGCGGATCGCGGCCACGACGAAATGCGGGTCCTGCAGGTCGTAGGGTGCGCGGTCCAGCGGCCGCGGCCGCACGCCGGGCTCGGGCGCCGCCTTCTTGCACCACAGGCCCCAGGTCTCCCGGCCGGCATGGTCGAGGGCCTTGCGGCCCTGTACGGTGCGCATCACCGGCGGCGCCATGAAGCCCGCGCTGGGCCGCTCGTTGTTGAGGAAGACGACCATCTCCATCGGGTTGTCCACCCGGGAGCCGAAGCCGGAATCGGCGACGGCGCGCACCGGCTGGCCGTCGGCCGCCGGCGCACCGCCCACGTAGTCGGTGTGCCCGTGCGCCATCTCCCACTTGCTGGCGCCCAGCCGCGCCAGGATGGCGTGCGCGGCGGCCGGCAGGTCGCGCGCGGCGTGCGCCACCGGATCCGCCAGGGCATGGATGCGTCGGGGCGGCGGCGGCTCGGTGTCCTTCGGACCCGCATAGGTCACCGTGGTCACGCGGCCGGCCACCGGGCGCACGGTGAAGCTGGCGCTGGTGTTCGCGCCCGCCGGGAGGGTGACCGTGGCCGGCTCCACCTGCGCTCCGGCGTCGGCGGCCACGCGCAGCGCGAGCGGGGCGGCCAGGTGGCCGCGCGCGTGCACCGTGACCTGCACCGGCTGCCCGGGGGCCGACCAGCCCGGCCCGTCGTCGTGCAGCGTGGCCCGCGCGATGCCCGCCGCCTGCAGCATGGGGCCGGCGACCGCCGGTTGCAGCGTGCGGTGCTGGTGCCAGCGCGGCACGTGCTGGATGGCGAAGCTGCGGATCGGCCAGTGCGAGCCGCCCATCCAGCTGTACACCTCCACGCCGTGGCGCAGCGCGTACTGCACGGTGCGCTGGAACATCTGCAGCCAGCGCGGGTCGTCCACCGGCATGCCCACCTCGGTGAGCGCCAGGCGCAGCTTGTGCGCCTTGGCCCACTCCACCGCCATCGCGAGCCGCTGCACGCCGGTGTCCAGGTCGATGGGGCGTCCACCCACGCCGGCGCTGTAGCCCTTGCGCACCTCCTCCTCGAAGTCGAACGAGTGGCCGCTGCTGCGCGCGTCCAGGTACAGGTGCACCTCGTACACCAGGTGCCCGCCTGGCAGCGGGAAGCCCGGGTTGCGGGTGGCCATCGCCATGGCCGAACTCCACTCGTTGCCCGCGACGTAGATGGGAGTGGTGCGGTCCACCGCGCGGATGGCCTCCACCGCGGCGCGCGCATAGGTCGGCCAGATGGCCAGGTCCTCGCCGCCGCCGGAGCTCTCCTCCACGCTGCCCGGACGCGGCAGGTCGTGCGGCTCGTTCATGAGGCCATAGCCCGCAAGGCCCGGGTGCCCCTTCCAGCGCTCGGCGGCGCGCCGCCAGAAGTCGGTGAAGTGCGCCTGCGTCAGGGTGGCGCCGGGCGCGAGCGAGAAGATGCGCTCGTGGGTGCCGTTCGGGTCCTCGGTGTGGGCGCGGTGCAGCGGCGTCTCGGGCTTGCGCAGGCCGGGCACGCTGCCGTCGGGCTGCCAGCGGAAGTCGCGGTAGCGGCAGTAGTTGTGCAGGTCCAGCAGGCAGGTGGCCTTGGCGGCCGCGTGCGCATCGAGCACGTCGGTGATGGCCTGGGCATAGGCCGCATGGAACTCGCCGGGCGCCCCGACGAGCGCCTGGGCCTGCGCGTTGGGCCGGGTGTCGTGCAGCACCGGCTGCAGCATCTCCCAGAGGACGGGCAGGCGGTTGCGCCGGAAGCCCTGGGCCGCCAGCCAGGCGATCTCGGACCGGCGCGGAACGGTGAAGTTGATGTTGGGCAGCGACCCCGCGGTGCGGCGGATGCCCACCTTGGTCCACTCCATGCCCGAGAGGTTGGTGCCGATCGTGGCGCCGTTGCCGGCCTGCGCGCTGCTCTCGCCCCAGAGGCACCCCGGCAGCCACGGCAGCACGCCGCCCGCGGCGGTGAGTTGGACAAGGGTGCGCCTGCGCATGCGTGGGGTCGTATGGTCGGGTTGGTGGCGCGAACGCCAGCGCGGACCTTAGGCTGAGCCTGCGCGGCCACCGGGTAGGACGAGGTCGCATTTTTTGGCGGACCGCCCTGGGGGCTTGCGTACACTGGCCGCATGAGCTCCATCGGCGACCTGCGGCGCATCCTGGGCACCTGCCGGACCGTGGCCGTGGTCGGCCTCTCGCCGCAGTGGCACCGCCCCAGCTTCTTCGCGGCCAAGTACATGCAGGCGCACGGCTTTCGCATCGTGCCCGTCAATCCCGCCGCCGGCGAGATCCTGGGCGAGCCCTGCTATCCCAGCGTGACCGCAGCCGCCCAGGCGCTGGCCGCGCAAGGCGCGAGGATCGACATGGTCGACTGCTTCCGGCGCAGCGAGGACATCCCGCCGCTGGCGCGCGAGGCGATCGACGCCGGTGCCCGTTGCCTCTGGATGCAGCTGGGCGTGGTGCACGACGACGCTGCCGCCACCGCGCGGGCCGCCGGGCTGGACGTGGTGATGGACCGCTGCGTGAAGATCGAGCATGCACGCCTCTTCGGCGGCCTGAACTGGGCGGGCGTGAACACGCGCGTGATCTCCGCACGCCGCCCGCGCCAGCTGCCGTACTGAACACCGGGACATCAGAACAAGAGCCCGGAGAACAAGCGAGCTGACATGTCCCAGGACCGCGACTACGGATTCGGCACGCGCGCCATCCATGCGGGGGCCATCCCGGACCCCGTGACCGGGGCGCGGGCGACGCCGATCCACCAGACCACCAGCTTCGTGTTCGACTCGGCCGAGCACGCGGCCAGCCTGTTCAACCTGCAGACCTTCGGCAACGTCTACAGCCGCATCAGCAATCCGACGGTGGCCGTGCTCGAGGAGCGCGTGGCGTCGCTGGAAGGCGGCCGCGCGGCACTGGCCTGCGCCACCGGCATGGCCGCGCAGATGACGGCGCTGCTGGCGATCCTGAAGTCGGGCGACCACATCGTGGCCGCGTCCACGCTCTACGGCGGCACGGTCGGCCAGCTGGGCGTGGGCTTCTCGCGCCTGGGCATCGAGACCACCTTCGTCGACCCCCGCGACCCCGACGACTTCCGCCGGGCGATCCGGCCGAACACGCGGGGGGTCTACGCCGAGACGCTGGGCAACCCGCGCCTGAACGTGTTCGACATCGAGCCCGTCGCAGCCATCGCGCACGCCCACGGCATCCCGCTGGTGATCGACAACACGGTCGCCAGCCCCTACCTGTGCAACCCGTTCGACTTCGGCGCGGACATCGTGGTGCACAGCGCCACCAAGTACCTGGGCGGGCACGGCACGACCATGGCGGGCGTGGTGGTGGAGTCGGGGCGCTTCGACTGGTCATCGCCGCTCTCGCGCGACAAGTTCCCCGACATGCTGCAGCCGAGCGCGGCCTACCACGGGGTGAAGTTCCACGAGACCTTCGGCGACTTCGGCTACACGATGAAGGCGCGCATGGAGGTCAACCGCACCTTCGGCGGTGCGCTGTCGCCGCTGAACGCCTGGCTGATCCTGCAGGGCATCGAGACGCTGCACCTGCGCATGCAGGCCCACTGCCGCAACGCCTTGCGCATCGCGCAGTTCCTCGCGGAGCACCCGCTGGTGGCCTGGGTGCGCTACCCCGGCCTTGCCACCACGCCCGACCATGCGCTGGCGCGCAAGCAGTTCCGCCTGGTCGACGGCGTGCCCGGCTGCTCGGGCATCCTCACCTTCGGCATCCGCGCCGACGATCCCGCGCGTGCCGGCGAGCGCTTCATCGACGCCTGCGAGTTCCTCAGCCACCTGGCCAACATCGGGGACGCCAAGACGCTGGTGATCCACCCGGCGTCCACCACGCACCGGCAGCTCAGCGCGGACGAACTCGAACGGGCGGGCGTGGGGCCCGACCTGGTGCGCCTGTCGGTGGGCATCGAGGACGTGGACGACATCGTCTGGGATCTCGACCAGGCCTTGCGCAAGGCCGTCACGTAGCGCCGCGCACCCGCGCACGCCGCATGCGCACAGTTCGTCAGCCCAGTCACACGCTGTTTCCCTACAGCCGGGTGTACGTCCGCGGCTGACAGGCGTGCGGGTCATTCCTGCCACGCCGCGCATGCTCCTGCGTCCCTAAGCTCGGCGCAGACCGGGTCCGCCGATTGCTCCTCTCGCACATGAGCAGGCGTCGCAGCGCCCGCACCAACACAGGAGTAGCAATGGACAAAGGAAGTGAAGTGTTCCAGTCGGCCGTCTCGGCGGCCGTGCCGGGACAGCGGGGGTTCGACTACCTCATCGTGGGTGCCGGCTTCGCCGGCAGCGTGCTGGCCGAGCGCCTGGCCACCGTGCTGAACCAGCGCGTGCTGATCATCGACAAGCGCCCCCACATCGGCGGCAACGCGTACGACCGCCACGACGACGCCGGCGTGCTGGTGCATCCGTACGGCCCGCACATCTTCCACACCAATTCGGCCGACATCTTCGACTACCTGTCGCAGTTCACCGAGTGGCGGCCCTATCAGCACCGCGTGCTGGCCAGCGTGGACGGCCAGATGGTGCCGATGCCGATCAACCTGGACACTGTGAACAAGCTGTACGGCCTGTCGCTCACCTCGTTCGAGGTCGAGAAGTTCTTCGAGTCGGTGGCCGAGAAGAAGGACAGCATCAAGACGTCCGAGGACGTGGTGGTCAGCAAGGTCGGGCGCGAGCTGTACAACAAGTTCTTCCGCGGCTACACCCGCAAGCAGTGGGGCATGGACCCCTCCGAGCTGGACGCCAGCGTGACCGCCCGCGTGCCCACGCGCACCAACCGCGACGACCGCTACTTCACCGACACCTTCCAGGCCATGCCGCTGCACGGCTACACGCGCATGTTCGAGAAGATGCTGGACCATCCCAACATCAAGGTGATGCTCAACACCGACTACCGCGACGTGGTGGAGCTGCTGCCCTGGAAGCACATGGTCTACACCGGCCCGGTGGACGCGTTCTTCAACTACAAGTACGGCAAGCTCCCCTACCGCAGCCTCGAGTTCAAGCACGTGAACCTCAAGCAGGAGCAGTTCCAGCCCGTGGGCACCGTCAACTACCCCAACGACTACGGCTACACCCGCATCAGCGAGTTCAAGCACATCACGGGGCAGGAGCACCCGACCACCTCGGTGGTGTACGAGTTCCCGCGCGCCGAGGGCGACCCCTACTACCCGGTGCCCAAGGCCGAGAACGCGGAGCTGTACCGCAAGTACGAGGCCGAGGCCGACGCCATGCAGAACGTGACCTTCGTGGGCCGGCTGGCGACCTACAAGTACTACAACATGGACCAGGTGGTGGCCCAGGCCCTCACCGCCTTCAAGCGGCTGCAGGAGAAGCACGCCGGGGCGGAAGCCCAGGCCGCGTTGCAGTCCGTGCAGCACACCGCCGCCGGCAGTGCCTGACTCCATGGACCGACTCGAGCTGTGGGCGGGGCCGGAGTGCACCGTCAACCGGGTGGGCGACCGGTACCTGGACCAGATGCGCTACAGCGGTTTCGAGCACCGCATGGAGGACCTGGACCGCCTGGCCTCCCTGGGCATCACGCGGCTGCGCTTTCCGATGATTTGGGAGCGCATCGCGCCCGACGGCCCGGCACGCGCCGACTGGCGCTGGTCGGATGCGCGGCTGGCACGCCTGCGCGAGCTGGGCGTGCGGCCGATCGCGGGACTGCTGCACCACGGCAGCGGGCCGCGGCACACCAGCCTGGTGGATCCGGCGTTCCCGGGGCTCCTGGCCGAGTACGCGGGCGCGGTGGCGCAGCGCTACCCGGACCTGGACGCCTACACGCCGGTGAACGAGCCGCTGACCACCGCGCGGTTCTCCGGCCTGTACGGCACCTGGTATCCGCACGGCCGAAGCGACCGCGAGTTCGTGCGCTGCCTGCTGCACGAGGTGCAGGGCACGGTGCAGGCGATGCGCGCCATCCGCCGCAGCAACCCCCGGGCGATGCTGGTGCAGACCGACGACCTGGGCTACACCACCGTGGCCACGCCGCGGCTGCAGTACCAGGCCGATTTCGAGAACGCGCGGCGCTGGCTCACCTACGACCTGCTGTGCGGCCGGGTCGACCGCGACCACCGGCTCTGGTCCTACCTGCTGGAGCACGGCGCCACCCAGGACGAGCTGCTGGCCCTGGTGCACGAGCCCTGTCCACCCGACATCCTGGGCATCAACTCGTACATCACCAGCGAGCGCTTCCTGGACGACCGTCTCGAGCTCTATCCGGAGCACCTGCACGGCGGCAACGGCCGCCACCGCTATGCGGACGTGGAGACCGCGCGGGTCCACGGCGGCCACATCGGCGGCTTCGCGGCCCGCCTGCGCGAAGCCTGCGAGCGCTACGGCCGGCCGGTGGCGATCACCGAGGTGCACCTGGGCTGCAGCCGCGAGGAGCAGATGCGCTGGCTGCACCAGGCCTGGAAGGCAGCCCAGACGCTGCGCGGCGAGGGACTGGACATCCGCGCGGCGACCATCTGGGCCGCCTTCGGCACCTTCGACTGGGACAGCCTGGTCACGCGCGAGCAGGGCCACTACGAACCGGGCCTGTGGGACGTGCGCGGCGGCGGCGAGCCGCGGCCGACGGCGCTGTACCACGTGGCCCGTGCGCTCGGACACGGCGAGGAGCCGGACCACCCGGTGCTGGAAGGCCCGGGCTGGTGGCAGCGCGAGCTGCGCCTGCTCTATCCGCACCACGGCGAGCTGGAGTCGCTGGCCGTCATCGGCCGGCCGCTGCTGATCACCGGTGCCACCGGGACGCTGGGGCGGGCCTACGCGCGGCTGTGCGACATCCGGGGCCTGCCGTACAAGCTGGTGAGCCGGCAGGACATGGACATCGCCGATGCGGCATCGGTCGAGGCCGCGCTGGAGCGCTGGCAGCCCTGGGCCGTCATCAACACCGCCGGCTACGTGCGCGTGGACGACGCCGAGGCCGACCCGCGCAACTGGCGCGAGAACGTGGAAGGCCCCGAGGTGCTGGCGCGCGCCTGCGCACGGCACGGCGTGCGGCTCATGAACTTCTCCTCCGACCTGGTGTTCGACGGCGCCAAGAGCCAGCCCTACGTCGAGACCGACCCGCCGCGGCCGCTGTGCGCCTACGGCCGCAGCAAGCACGCCGCCGAGCAGCGGGTGCTGGCCGCCGCGCCGGAAACGCTGGTGATCCGCACCGCCGCGTTCTTCGGCCCGTGGGACCAGCACAACTTCGTGACCCAGGCGCTGGCGGCGCTGCGCCGGGGCGAGCCCTGGCAGGCCGCGCACGACCAGTGGGTGTCGCCCACCTACGTGCCGGACCTGGTCAAGACCTCGCTGGACATGCTGGTGGACGGCGAACGGGGCCTGTGCCACCTGGCCAACCGCGGCGCGGTGAGCTGGCTGCAACTGGCGCAGATGGCGGCCGAGGCCGCCGGCCTGGACCGCGCGCTGGTGCAGGGGCTGCCCGGTGCGCAGCTGGGGCAGACCGCATGCCGCCCGCGCTACTCGGCGCTGGCGAGCGAACGCGGCATCCACATGCCGACGCTGGAGGACGGCCTGGAGCGCTACCTCAACGAAGTCGAGCGGCACGAGGCGCCGCAGGCGGAGACCGCCTGAGCGGGGCAGCGGAGGCGGCGCGGTGTCGGACTGGATCATCGACGTCATCCAGCGCAGCGGCTACCTCGGGGTGGCGCTGCTGATGCTGCTGGAGAACGTGTTCCCGCCGATCCCGTCCGAGCTGGTCCTGCCCTTCGCCGGCTACGTGGCGGCCAGCGGCAAGCTGCACCCGGTGGGCGTGCTGCTGGCGGCCATCGCCGGTTCGCTGCTGGGCGCACTGCCCTGGTACTGGGCGGGTCGCCGCCTCGGGCACGGCGGCCTGCAGCGCTTCGCGCAGCGGCACGGCCGCGTGCTCACCCTGCACCCGGACGACATCGACCACGCCCAGGACTGGTTCCGCCGCCACGGGCCGGCCTCGGTGGCGATCGGCCGGCTGGTGCCGGCCGTGCGCAGCGTGATCTCGATGCCGGCCGGCGTGGGCCGCATGCCCTTCGTGGCCTTCCTGGCGTGGTCGGCGCTGGGCACGGCGCTGTGGAGTGCGCTCCTGCTCGGCGTGGGCTACGCGCTCCAGTCGCAGTACGAGCAGGCCAAGGAGGCCGTCGAGTGGGTGACCCGCGGCGTCGTCGCGCTCATGGTGGGCGCGTACGCCTGGCGGGTCTGGCGCTTCGACGCCGGGCGCACGAGCCGGCCCGCCGCTCAGAAGTAGACGTTGTAGCGCTCGCCGCGGAAGCCCAGCACGGCGCTGTCGCGCCCGACCTCCTGCAGCACGACGCCGGAGCCGAGGTCCGCACCCTCGCGGAACACCTGCCCGTTCACGATCAGCAGCCGCCGCGCGGGGTCGCTCGAATGCACGCCGCCACTGATCACCAGGCGCGGGGCGTCCGGCGGGAGGCCCTTGACCGGTGGCTGGGTGCCACCGGCGGCAGCGGCTTGCGGCCCCACCGGCGCACGGTTGCCGGCGAAGGGCGGCGCCATGGACTGCGGCGCGGCGCCCGGTGCGGCGTTGCCGGTGTCCGCGGCCTGCCCCTGGGGCTGGGGCTGGGGCTGGGGCTGGGACTGGGATTGGGACTGGGGTTGGCTGGGCTGCGACGGGGGCGCGCTCCCCTGTGTGACGTTGCCGCGCAGCCCAGGCGACGGCACGCCCGCCGGCGCCTGTGCAGGCGGCGGCGGCACGGCCTGCGGCTGCACCGCGACCGCGCCCGGCGCAGGCTGGACCAGCACGCCCGGCACCGCCGGCGCCCCGCCCATGACCGCCGGGCCGCCCGGCGGCGGCAGGACCAGCACGGATCCCGGGGGCACCACGTTCGGTGGCACCCTGGCCGGTGGATCGGCTTGCACGGGTGCGCCGAAGGGCCGGCCGCCGAAGGGCTCGGCGGGCGTGACCTGCGCGAACGCCGCGCCGGCGCCCAGCGCGAGCGCCGCCGCTGCGGCCGCAGGCACCAGGCGCGCGGGCCGGCACCGGGCCGGCGGACGGACTTGCATGAAGGTCATCTTCGTGTCTCCTGAACTCCGATCAAGGCGACGACGGCACCAGCAGGCGGCCCTGGTGGCCGGCGCGCCGGTACTGCTCGAGCACGTCGAGCGCCACCTGCTGGATGGCGTCCTCGTCGCACAGTGCGACGCAGGCGCCGCCGAAGCCGGCCCCGGTCAGCCGCGCGCCGTGCACGCCGGGCTGCCGCTGCAGCAGGTCGACCAGCGAGTCCAGTTCGGGGGTCGACACCTCGTAGTCGTCGCGCAGGCTGGCATGCGATGCGTTCATCAGCGCGCCGAAGGCGGCCGCGTCGGTGCAGGCCGCGGCCTTGAGCACGCGCGCGTTCTCGGTGAACACGTGGCGCGCGCGCCGGCGCGGCAGGTCGGGCAGGGCCTCGATCGGCTCGAGGTGCTCCACCTCGCGCAGCGAGGCGACGCCGAGCAGGCGCGCGGCCTCCTCGCATTCGGCCCGGCGCTGGTTGTAGCCGCTGGCCGCGAGCGACCGGGCGACGCCCGAGTCCAGCACCAGCACGGCGCTGCCCGCGGGCAGGGGCACCGGGCGGCGCTCCAGCGAGCGGGTGTCCAGCAACAGCGCCCGCGCGGTGTCGGCCAGGCTGGAGGCCATCTGGTCCATGATCCCGCAGCGCACGCCGGCAAACTGGATCTCGGCCTGCTGGGCCAGCTGCGCGATGCGCACGTCGTCGAGCTCGAGCGCGAGCAGCTCGCGCAGGCAGCGCAGCACCGCGACCTCGAGCGCAGCGCTGGACGACAGGCCCACGCCCATCGGGACGTCCGAGGCCACGTGGATGTCCAGCGGCGGGATCTCCGCGCCCTCCTCGCGCGCCAGGCACAGGCAGCCCCACACGTAGCTGGCGAAGTGCTCCTGCGGCGCGGCATGCAGGGTGAAGTGCACCGCGCTGTCGAGCTCGGCGGCATGCAGCCGGAACTGCGCGGTGCCGTTGCGCCGCATCGCCACCCGCGTCTGCTGCGGGATGGCGACCGGCAGCACGAAGCCGTCGTTGTAGTCGGTGTGCTCGCCCAGCAGGTTCACGCGCCCGGGAGCCTGCGCTTCGGCCTCGGGCCAGCCGTGGAACACCTGCTCGAAATCGCGCGCGCCGGTGCTGCGCGGATGCTCCGCGCGGGCGGCGACTTCGGCTTCCATCGCGACGTGGCTCATACGGTCACCTCCACCTGTTGCAACTCGCGTGCCTTCTCCTCGGGCAGCGCGTCCATGGCGAACAAGCCGGCCGCGATCTCGGTTCCGGCCAGGTACTTCAGCCGATCGCGCGTGCGGTACGGCGGGTAGATCTGGGCGTGCAGGTGCGACTCCGGGTGCGGCAGCCCGTCGGTCGGCGCCTGGTACCACGCCATCAGGTAGGGCAGCGGCCGCTGCCACAGGCCGTCGTACTTCAGCAGCACCGTCTTGAGCGCCCGCGCCAGGTCAGCGCGCTCGGCGGCCTCCAGCTGCGCGAAGCCGGGCACCGCCCGGATCGGCGCGACCCACACCTCGTAGGGGTAGCGCGCGCACACGGGGACGAAGGCGACCGCATGCGGGCCGGCGTAGAGGATGCGCTCGCCGCTGTTGCGCTCGGCCTCGACCATCGCCGCGAGCGGGCCGCGGCCGGTCTGCGCGTGGTGCTCGGCGGCCACCTGCTGCATGCGGGCCGGCACCGGCGGCACCACGGGGTAGGCATAGATCTGCCCGTGCGGATGGTGCAGCGTCACGCCCACCTCGGCCCCGCGGTTCTCGAAGGGCAGCACGTAGGCGATGTCGGGCCGGGCGCCCAGGCGTTCGGTGCGGTCGCCCCAGACCTGCAGCAGCAGGTCGATGTGGTCCAGCGGCAGGTGGCCGAGCGCGCCCTTGGGGTCCTGCGTGAAGACCACCACTTCGCACTGGCCTTCGGCGCGCGCCGTCGGCACGTCCAGCCGCGGCGGATCGTCGCCCCCGCCGGCGGCGACGCCCAGCGAGGGGAAGCGGTTGTCGAACACCGCCACGTCCCACGCCCCGGCCGGCACTTCGGTCGGGTTGTCGGGGCTCACCGTGGGCGCCAGCGGGTTGTATTCGGGCGGCGGCAGGAAGGTCCGCCCCTGGCGGTAGGCGGCGTAGGTGACCCACTCGCCGCGCAGCGGATGCCAGCGCAGGTGCGGCGAGGCGTTCAGCGGCTGCGCGAACGGGCTGGGCGCGGACAGCCCGGATTCGATCGGCGCCCGCGCGTACAGCGTGAGCCTTCGGCCGTCGGGCTTGGTCAGCTCGAGTCGGTGCATCACAGCGTTCCCGGGATCCAGGTGCGCGATTCGGTGGTGGCCTTGCGGATCCGCTCCAGCGGGATCTTGGGCGAGCGGTCCGCGTTGAGCAGGCCGTTGGCTTCCTGGTAGGTGTCGGCGAACTGCGTGTAGCAAAAACCGCTGAACAGCGCCGTGTGCACGATGGTGTGCAGCAGCTCCTCGTACTGCCGGGCGAAGTCGTCCTCGCTCTCGGCCCGGGTGTAGCCCCAGATCTTCTTGACCCCCGGCTCCGGCTTGTTCTGGAACGCGATGCCGCCGAACTCCGTCAGCATGATCGGCTGGCCGCGGTGCGGGTAGCCGTCCAGCGTGAGGACGCGGCCGCCGGGGCGGCGCCGGTCGAACAGCTGCTCGGGTGGGATCTCCTGCCCGTAGCGCTGGCGGATGTGGGCGGTGTTGGCGTCGTAGTCGTGGATGCCGATGATGTCGGTGGCGCTGGACTCCCAGCCGTCGTTGCCGATCACGGGCCGGGTGGCGTCCAGCGTCTTGGTCAGGTGGTAGAGCGCCTCCACCGCGTGGCGCTGCTCGCGCACGGCGGTCAGCTCGGGCACGCCCCACGACTCGTTGAACGGCACCCAGGTGATGATGCAGGGGTGGCTGTAGTCGCGGTCCATGGCCTCGGTCCACTCGCGCACGATCCGCTTGATGGCGGTGCGGGTGAAGCGGTAGGCCGAGGGCATCTCCTCCCACACCAGCAGCCCCAGGCGGTCGGCCCAGTACAGGTACCGCGGGTCCTCGATTTTCTGGTGCTTGCGCACGCCGTTGAAGCCCATGGCCTTGGCCAGCTCCACGTCGCGGCGCAGCGCCTCGTCGCCCGGGGCGGCCAGCAGCGTCTCCGGCCAGTAGCCCTGGTCCAGCACCATGCGCAGCACGTACGGCCGCCCGTTCAGCATGAAGCGGTCGCGCAGGATGTGCACCGACCGCAGCGCCGTGTACGAGGTGAACTCGTCGATCACCTCGTTGCCGCGCAGCAGGCGGATGCGCGCGTCGAGCAGGGTCGGCCGCTCCGGGCTCCACAGCAGCTCGTTGCGGAAGTCGTCGATGCCCGGGTCGGACAGCACGATGAAGCGGTCGACCTCGCCGTCCACCACCTGGTAGCGGTCGCGCGCCAGCAGGCGCTCGCCGTGGTGCAGGCTGATCTCCACCGCCAGGTCGTCCGCCTCGTCGCCGCGGATGCGGACCTCGAAGCCGATCTGGAAGCCCTCGACCCGCGGCGTCCAGCGGATCTTGTCGACGTAGGTGCGCGGCACGCGCTCCAGCCACACCGTCTGCCAGATGCCGGTGGTGCGCGGATACCAGATGGAGTGCGGCTCCAGCTGCCAGTCCTGCTTGCCCCGCGGCTTCTCCAGCTCCGAGGGGTCGTCCTCCGCGCGGACGGTCACGGTCTGCCGGCCCGAGGGATCGAGCATGTCGGTGATGTCGGCCGAGAACGGCGTGTGGCCGCCTTCGTGTGTGGCGGCCAGCTGGCCGTTGACCCAGACGCGCGCCGAGTAGTCGACCGCGCCAAAGCGCAGGATCACCCGGTCCTTGCCGGGACGGATGTCGAAGTCACGCTGGTACCAGCAGACGCTGTGGAAGCCCATGTCGCCGATGCCGCTGGCGCGGGACTCCGGCGGGAACGGCACCGTGATCTGGCTCGGCCAGTGGTCGATCTCTTGCGGCCGGTTGAAGGCGAGCTCGTCGTCGTAGCGGAAGCGCCAGGTCCCGTTCAGGGACGTCCACTGGGCGCGTTGCAGCTGCGGGCGAGGGTAGGCGAAATCCAAATCTGTTCTCCTGATCTTGTGCGGCATGCCGCTCCCTGCTGCCGGGCAAGGCCCATGCCCGGCAGCAACGCGGGAGGTGCGCCTTCAGGCCAGGTCGCGGGAGCGGCTCAGCCAGGCGAACAGGCCCGCGACGGGCTGCCCCTGGTCGATGCGCAGAGGATGCCGGGCCGTGGCGCGCACGGCGAAACCGTGTTGCCCGGCCAGCATCCGGATGTAACGCTCCGAGTGCGCATAGCGCAGGCTCATGCGCAGCGCGACGGTCTGCTGCTCATCGGCGGCTTCGACTGAGAAACAGAACTCGCCGCCGGGACGCAGCACGCGCGCGCCACCCGCGAAGACCGCGTCGAGCGCGCCCACATAAATGAACACATCGGCCGCCACCAGCAGGTCGAACCGCCGCGGCGTCGCGGCGAGGAACTCGGCCACATCGGCATGCTCGACCGCGTCGTACAGCCCGCGCGCCCGCGCGCGCTCGACCATGCGCTGCGCCAGGTCGACGCCCACCAGTGCATCGGCGCGGGGCCGCAGCACCGGCGCGCACAGGCCCGTGCCGCAGCCGAGGTCGAGCACCTCGCCGTAGCGGGGCTGGGCCAGGCCCTGCGCGAGCAGCTCGGGCGCGCGGTAGTGCAAGGCGCCCACCAGGTGCGCATCGAAGCCGTCCACGTAGGCATCGAAGAGCTGCTCGACGTAGTGGCGCGGCGGCGCGGGCGGCGCCGTGCGGCCTTCGGTGGCCGCGAGGTAGTAGCCGGCCAGCTCCGGGTCGGCGCCGTGCGCCAGCGCCTGGCGGAAGGAGCCGGCCGCGGCGGCGGCCTGGCCGAGCTCGCGCTCCAGCGTTCCGCGCAGCAGCCATGCGGCGCCGGCCGCAGGTTCCAGCGCCAGGCTTCGCCGGACCGCGTCGAGTGCCGCCGGCGGCTGCCCGGCCTCCGCCAGCGCGGCGGCGAGGTGGCCGTGGGCCTGCGCGTTCGCGGGCTCGCGTGCGACGGCTTCCTCCAGCAGCGGGATCGCCTCGGCGTGGCGCCCGAGCTTGAGCAGCGTGGCGCCGAGGTTGGTGAGGGTGGAGGGGCGGCCCGGCAGCCGCTCCAGCGACGCACGGTACGCCTGCTCGGCCGCCTCGTAGCGGCCCGCCTCGTGGTGGGCGAGCCCCTGCAGGAAGAAGTCCTTGGCCTGTTCGAAGCGTGCGTCCATGGGGTGGGCGGATCATAAAAGCTGCCCTGCGACAATCCCGGGATGACTTTCGCACCGCTCCAGAACGACACGTTCCTGCGCGCCTGCCGCGGCCTCGCGACCCCCTACACGCCCGTCTGGCTGATGCGGCAGGCGGGCCGCTACCTGCCGGAGTACCGGGCCTCGCGCGAGCGCGCCGGCAGCTTCATGGGGCTGGCCACGAACCCGGCGTTCGCCACCGAGGTCACGCTCCAGCCGCTGGAGCGCTACCCGCTGGACGCGGCGATCCTCTTCTCGGACATCCTGACCGTTCCCGACGCGATGGGCCTGGGCCTGAGCTTCGCCGCGGGCGAGGGACCGCGCTTCGCGCGGCCGGTGCGCGACGAGGCCGCGGTGCACGCGCTGGCGGTGCCCGACCTGGACAAGCTGCGCTACGTGTTCGATGCGGTGACGTCGATCCGGCGCGCGTTGCAGGGCCGCGTGCCGCTGATCGGCTTTTCCGGCAGTCCCTGGACCCTCGCCTGCTACATGGTGGAGGGCGCCGGCTCCGACGACTACCGGCTGGTCAAGACCATGCTGTACGCCCGCCCGGACCTGATGCACCACCTGCTGGCCGTCAATGCCGATGCGGTGGCCGCCTACCTCAACGCCCAGATCGAAGCCGGCGCGCAGGCCGTGATGCTGTTCGACAGCTGGGGCGGGGTGCTGGCCGATGGCGCGTTCCAGGCGTTCAGCCTGGCCTACACCGCGCGCGTGCTGGCCCAGCTGCACCGCACCCACGGCGGCGAGCCGATTCCGCGGATCGTCTTCACCAAGGGCGGCGGGCCCTGGCTGGAAGCCATGGCTGAACTCGACTGCGACGTGCTCGGCCTGGACTGGACCGTCCACCTCGGGCAGGCGCGGCGGCGGGTGCAGGACCGCAAGGCCCTGCAGGGCAACCTCGACCCCAACGTGCTGTTCGCGCCGCCGGAGCGCATCGCCGAGCAGGTGCGCGGCACGCTGGAGTCCTTCGGCCGGCCGCACACGGGCGAGGGCACCGGCCCGACCCATGTGTTCAACCTCGGCCACGGCATCAGCCAGTTCACGCCGCCGGAACACGTGCACGCCCTGGTGGACACCGTCCACGCGCACTCCCGTCGGATGCGGGCGGCATGACTTGCGTCATCAGGGAATACCCTAGTGGACGCGCAGGTTGCATGGGCTCCGGCGATTGACTTATGCACAAAAACCGTGTTGCGGTGCGGCGCACCTGCATCCGCAAGGTGTCCGGCGCTACGAAACCGATAGCTGACGTAAGTGCTTGATTTTGCTTGGCTTGTGGAGTTGCCGTTTTTCCGGGCAGTCCAGCCAAAGCCTTGATTTACCGGGCCTTGCGCCGCCTCGGCGATGGTCTATCAACAAAGTTATCCACAAAAACCATGAACAGTGGCAAAGGGCTTTGAAATCAAGCACTTGAAGCCACTTTCGAACCTTTCACTGAAGAGTACGTGACGGACGGTCCAAGGTCATGCCGGCTGCCGGTGGTCGTTCCGACCCCCGCGCACAGCCGCATCGCGCCCGTCCTGAGCTACCGGGCCGATCGGCCGCTGCCGGCCGGCACCCTGGTGCGGGTGCCGCTGGGCGCCCGGGAGGTCCTGGGGGTGGTGTGGGAAGACGGCGACCTGCCCCCACCGGCCGCCGGCATCGAGGAACGCCCGGTGGCCGGCGCACTGGAGGGCCTGGCGCCGCTGTCCGAGGCCTGGCGCCGCCTCGTCGCCTTCTCGGCCGCCTACTACCAGCGCAGCCTGGGGGAGGTGGCGCTGGCCGCCCTGCCGCCGCAGCTGCGCGACCTCACGCCCGCGCAGTGGCAACGCCGGCTGCAGCGCAAGACTGCCGGCGCAGCCGGTCAGGGGAACCCCGCGCCGCACGAGCCCACCGCCGAACAGGCGGCCGCGCTGTCAGCCGTCGCCGACGGACCCGGGCCCTTCCTGCTGTTCGGCAGCACGGGCAGCGGCAAGACCGAGGTGTACCTGCGCGCGGTGGCCGCGGCGCTGGCGTCGGATCCCGCCGCCCAGGCGCTGGTGATGGTGCCGGAGATCAACCTCACGCCCCAGCTGCAGGCCCGCTTCACCGAGCGCTTCGGCGACGGCGTGGTGGTGGCCCTGCACAGCGGCATGACCCATCCGCAGCGGCTGAAGGCCTGGGTGTCCGCCCACACCGGCGCGGCGCGCATCGTGCTGGGCACGCGCATGGCGGTGTTCGCCTCCATGCCGGGCCTGCGCCTGGTCGTGGTCGACGAGGAGCACGACCCCAGCTACAAGCAGCAGGAGGGCGCCCGCTACTCGGCCCGCGACCTCGCGCTCTACCGCGGCCGGCTGGAGGGGGCCAAGGTGGTGCTGGGCTCGGCGACGCCTTCGCTGGAGAGCTGGCACGCCTGCGAGAAGGGGCGCTACCAGCGGCTGGCGATGCCCTCGCGGGTGGGGCAAGGGCGCCTGCCCGACGTGCGGCTGGTCGACATGAACCGCCAGCCGCGCCAGACGGTGGTGGCCCCGCAGCTGGTGGCGGCGATCGGGGAACGCATCGCCCGTGGCGAGCAGGCCCTGCTCTTCCTCAACCGGCGCGGCTACGCACCCGTGCTGGCCTGCACCGCATGCGAATGGAAGAGCGAGTGCCCGCACTGCAGCGCCTTCCGCGTGTTCCACAAGATCGACCGCACGCTGCGCTGCCACCACTGCGGCTTCACCGAGCGCGTGCCACGGGCCTGCCCCACCTGCGGCAACCTGGACATCGCGCCGGTCGGCCGCGGCACGGAACGGCTGGAGGAACACGTGGCCGAGCTGTTCAGCCAGATCCGGCGGCCCGACGGCAGCCCGGTGCGCGTGGCGCGCATCGATGCCGACACCACGCGCCACAAGGGCGCCCTCGAGTCGCAGCTGGCCCAGGTGCACGCGGGCGACGTCGACGTGCTGGTCGGCACGCAGATGGTCACCAAGGGTCACGATTTCCGCAGGATCACGCTGGTGGCCGCGCTGAACCCGGACTCGGCACTGTTCTCCAGCGACTTCCGCGCGCCCGAGCGCCTGTTCTCGCTGCTGATGCAGGCCGCGGGACGCGCGGGCCGCGACGCCGGACGCGCGGACGCCAGCCAGATGTGGGTGCAGACCGCGCATCCGCAGCATCCGCTGTTCAGCGCGCTGCGGCGCCACGACTACCCCGCCTTCGCGGCCACGCAGCTGGCCGAGCGCGAGGCGGCCGGCATGCCGCCCTTCGCCTACCAGGCGCTGGTGCGGGCCGAGGCACGCACGCAGGAGGTGGCGCAGGCCTTCCTGCTGGCGGCGGCGCAGGCCGGGGCGCAGCTGCCGGAGGGGCCGCACGTGACGGTCTACCCGGCCGTGCCCATGACCGTGCAGCGCGTGGCCGACGTGGAGCGTGCCCAGATGGTGGTGGAAAGCGCATCGCGCCCGGCGCTGCAGCGCTTCCTGTCGGGCTGGCAGCCGCTGCTGCACGCGGCGCGGCCCAAGGGTCTCATCCGCTGGGCGGTGGACGTCGACCCGCTGGCGATCTAGGCCGTCTTCAGCCGTCCGCCGCGCCGTCCTTCAGGCGCAGCGCCGTGTCGTAGAGCGTGTTGCGCGAGGCGCCGGTGATCTCCGCGGCCAGGCGCACGGCCGTCTTGAGCGGCAGCGCGTCCAGCAGCAGGCGCAGCACCCGCTCGCCGTCGTCGGCCGGAGCGGCCGTGGCGACGCCGTGCACGACGAGCACGAACTCCCCGCGCAGGCGCTGCGGGTCGGCCGCCAGCCAGCCCGCAAGGGCCGCGCACGGCACGGTGGCGACCTGCTCGAACTGCTTGGTCAACTCGCGTCCGACCGTCACCGCGCGGTCGCCCAGCACCGCGAGCGACTGGGCCAGGGCACCCATGCGGTGGGGCGCCTCCAGCAGCACCACTGCGCGCGGCTCGTGGGCGAGCGCGCCGACGGCCGCCTCGCGCTCGCCTGCCTTGGCCGGCAGGAACCCGGCGAACACGAATCCGCCCTCCTGCACCGCGCCGGCGGCGCAGAGCGCCGTCGTGACGCTGCTGGCACCCGGCACGGGCAGCACGCGCAGCCCCGCCGCATGCACCGCCGCCACCAGCCGGGCCCCGGGGTCGCTCACCGCAGGCGTGCCCGCATCGCTGACGTAGGCCACGCGTTCGCCGGCCTGCAGCCAGGCGAGCACCCGCTGCGCGGCTTCGGCCTCGTTGTGCTGGTGCAGTGCGAGCACGCGCTCGGTCGGCCGGTCGATGCCATAGGCGCGCAGCAGGGCCTGGGTGTGCCGCGTGTCCTCGCACGCGATGCGCTCCACCAGGCCGAGCACGTGGAGCGCGCGCAGGGTGATGTCCGCCAGGTTGCCGATGGGCGTGGCCACGACGTACAGGGACCCCTGCGGATAATCCTGGGCGCCCGCGGCCGCCCGTGCGGCGGCAAGGGCTGGGGCGAACGCGGCGGAGGTGGCAGACACGTGGAGGGGCAGCGATGAAGTCCGTGGAGCGCGATGCGAAGCCCAGCACCAAGTCGCTGGGGGGTGCGAAGCCCAGCACCAAGTCGCTGGGCGACGCCGCGGAGGATCGCGCACTCGCCCACCTGCTCGGCGCGGGGCTGCGCCTGGTCAGCCGCAATTATCGGACCCCGGGCCGCGGCGGCGGCGAAATCGACCTGGTGATGCAGCAGGGCGGCACCCTGGTGTTCGTGGAGGTGCGCCGCCGGGGCTCGCGCGGGTTCGGGGGCGCCGCGGGCAGCGTGGTCGGCGTGAAGCAGCGGCGCATCGTGTTCGCCGCACGGCACTACCTGGCGCGCCTGCGGTCCGTGCCGCCCTGCCGCTTCGACGTGGTGGCGGTGGAGGACGGCCGCATCGACTGGCTGGTGGCCGCCTTCGATGCCGGCTGAGGCGGCGCGAGGCGGCGCCGCACCGGCCACGGATGCGCCTGCCGCGAAAGGGCCATCGGAGGGGGCGCTATCATCCCCGCCCATGCTCGAACAACGGATTCAGCAGCACTTCATCGACAGCGCGGACCTGAAGTACCAGGCCGCGCAGACGCTGAGCAAGCCGATCTCCGCCGCGGTGCAGGCGGTGCTGGCCTGCGTGACCAGCGGCGGCAAGGTGCTCGCCTGCGGCAACGGCGGATCGGCCGCCGATGCCCAGCATTTCTCGGCCGAGTTCGTCGGCCGTTTCGAACGCGAGCGGCCGGAGCTGGCCGCGATCGCGCTCACCACCGACACGTCGATCCTCACCGCGATCGGCAACGACTACGACTTCCAGCGCATCTTCTCCAAGCAGGTGCGCGCCCTCGGCCAGGCCGGCGACCTGCTGCTGGTGCTCTCGACCAGCGGCAACTCGGGCAACGTGATCACCGCGATTGAAGCCGCGCATGAGCGCGAGATGACGGTGGTGGCGCTCACCGGGCGCGGGGGCGGCAAGATCGGCCAGATGCTGCGCGAGACCGACGTGCACATCTGCGTGCCGCACGAGCGCACCGCCCGCATCCAGGAGGTGCACATCCTCGCCCTGCACTGCATCTGCGACGGCGTCGATGCGCAGCTGCTCGGCGAACAGGAACCCCAGACATGAACCGCTTTCCGCACCGCTTCCTTCTGTCCGCACTGGCCGCAGCCACGCTTGCGGTTCCGCTGGCCGGCTGCGCACCGCTGGTGCTGGGCGGCGCCGCCGTCGGCACCATGGTCGCGATCGACCGCCGCACCTCCGGGGCCCAGCTCGAGGACGAAGGCATCGAGTTGCGCGCCGCCGCCCGCATCCGCGACACGATGGGCGAGCGCAGCCACGTGAACGTGACCAGCTACAACCGCCAGGTGCTGCTGACCGGCGAGGTGCCGAGCGAGCAGGACAAGCAGGCTGCCGAGCAGGTGGTCTCGCGGGTGGAGAACGTGCGCGGCATCGTCAACGACCTGGCGGTGATGGGCAACTCGACCCTCGCCCAGCGCTCGTCCGACACGCTGGTGACGGCCAAGGTGCGGGCCTCGCTGGTGGACGACAAGGAGCTCTACGCCGGCGCGTTCCGCGTCGTCACCGAGCGCGGCACCACCTACCTCATGGGCCGCGTCACCCAGCGCGAGGCCGACCGCGCGACGCAGATCGCCCGCACCGTGGGCGGGGTGCAGCGGGTCGTGCGGCTGTTCGAGATCATCACGGAAGACGACCTGCGCCAGCTCGCGCCGCAGCAGTCCCGGCCGGCGAACGCCACGCCGCGCTGACCGGCAGGGGCCTGCGCGGCCCCCGCCATTCACTTCAGGCGCTTGATCAGGGACGAAGTGTCCCAGCGGTTGCCGCCGAGGTTCTGCACGTCGGCATAGAACTGGTCGACCAGCGCGGTCACCGGCAGCCGGGCGCCGTTGCGCTTGGCTTCGTCGAGCACCAGCCCGAGGTCCTTGCGCATCCAGTCGACCGCGAAGCCGAAATCGAACTTGCCTTCGATCATGGTCTTGCCGCGGTTGTCCATCTGCCAGCTCTGCGCAGCGCCCTTGCCGATCACGTCCAGCACCTGGACCATGTCCAGCCTCGCGCGCTGGCCGAAGGCAATGGCCTCCGACAGGCCCTGCACCAGGCCCGCGATGGCGATCTGGTTGACCATCTTGGCCAGCTGGCCGGCGCCGCTGGGGCCCAGCAGGGTGAAGGCACGCGAGAAGGCCATCGCCACCGGGCGCACCGCCTCGAAGGCCGTGGCGTCGCCGCCGCACATCACGGTGAGCAGGCCGTTCTGCGCACCGGCCTGGCCGCCGGAGACCGGCGCATCGACGAACTGCAGCCCCTTGCCGGCCGCCACCGCCGACAGTTCGCGCGCGACGTCTGCCGACGCCGTGGTGTGGTCGACGAAGACGGCGCCCTGCTTCATGCCGGCCAGGGCGCCGTCGGCACCGAGGACCACCGAGCGCAGGTCGTCGTCGTTGCCGACACAGCAGAAGACGAAGTCGCACCCCGCGACCGCTTCGCGCGGGGTCGGCGCGGCACGACCCTTGAACTCGCCGGTCCAGGCCTGGGCCTTGGCGGCGCTGCGGTTGTAGACGGTCACGTCGTGCCCGGCCAGAGCTAGGTGCCCCGCCATCGGGAAGCCCATCACGCCCAGGCCCAGGAAGGCCACCTTGCGGGCGGGGGTCGTGTCGTAGGTTTTCGCGTTCGTGCTCGGCATGGGGTCCTTTGCGGGAAATGAAGGCGGATTCTAGGAGGCTGCCGCCGGCGCCGCCGGCCGCTCGCGGTCCTGCAGCGCGTAGTGGGCCACGCCCTGCCCGAAGGACCAGTTCTCGCGCAGGGTCTCGACGAGGTTGATGATCACGTCGTCGGCGCGGAAGTCGGTGGTGCGGGCGACGTCCGCGGCGATGCGGGCATAGAGCGCCTCCTTGCGGCCGATGCCGCGCCCCGGGGAGCAGGTGACCTGCACGAAGACCACGCGCTGGCCGTGGTCCACGCCCAGGAAGCTGGGCGTGCAGACCAGCTCACCCGCGGCCCGCCGGCCGATCACGTGGAAGAGGTCGTCGGGTGGGACCTGGAACACGTCCACCAGCGCCTGGTGCACGGCGTGCGAGACGGCAGCTGCTTCGGTGCGGGAGGTGGCGGCGGGAAGGTCGATGCGGACGAGGGGCATGGCGCACTCCGGGGAGATGGTCGGGGAGTGGCCACTGTGCCGCCGCGGCGGGGCTGGCGAAAGCCCGGCCCGCGCACAAGCGCCTTGCAGCCGGCGCAAGGCCCGGCGCCATGGAAAAGGCCGGGACGGGCCCGGCCTCTGCTGGTCGCGGCGCGACGCGCTCAGACGATGGCGAGGTGCTCCGTGCCGGAGGACAGGTCCTGCGACTTGGCGCGCTGGCTGTTGAGCTTGATCTGCAGCCGCAGGTCGTTCACCGAATCGGCGTTGCGCAGCGCATCCTCGTAGCTGATCACGTGGTTCTCGTAGGCGTCGTACAGCGCCTGGTCGAAGGTCTGCATCCCGAGGTTGCGGCTCTTCTTCATGATCTCCTTGATCTCGGAGACCTCGCCCTTGAAGATCAGGTCGGAGATCAGCGGCGAGTTCAGCATGATCTCCACCATGGCGGCGCGGCCCTTGCCGTCCTGCTTGGGCACCAGTCGCTGCGAGATCATGCCCTTGAGGTTGAGCGACAGGTCCATCAGCAGCTGCAGGCGCCGCTCTTCCGGGAAGAAGTTGATCACGCGGTCCAGGGCCTGGTTGGCGCTATTGGCGTGCAGCGTGGCCATGCACAGGTGGCCGGTCTCGGCGAAGGCGATCGCGTGCTCCATGGTCTCGCGGTCGCGGATCTCGCCCATCAGGATCACGTCGGGCGCCTGGCGCAGCGTGTTCTTCAGCGCCGCTTCCCAGTTGTCGGTGTCCAGCCCCACCTCGCGCTGCGTCACCACGCAGTTCTTGTGCGGGTGCACGAACTCCACCGGGTCTTCGATCGTGATGATGTGGCCGTAGGAGTTCTCGTTGCGCCAGTCGATCATGGCCGCCAGCGTGGTCGACTTGCCCGAGCCGGTCGCGCCCACCAGGATCACCAGGCCGCGCTTGGCCATCACGACGTCCTTGAGCACCTGCGGCACGCCCAACTTGTCGATGGTGGGCAGCACCTGCGGGATCACCCGCAGCACCATGCCCACCTTGCCCTGCTGCACGAACGCGTTCACACGGAAGCGGCCGATGCCCGGAGGCGAGATCGCGAAGTTGCACTCCTTGGTGCGCTCGAACTCCGACGCCTGCTTGTCGTTCATGATGGAACGCGCCAGCGCCAGCGTGTGACCGGCGGTCAGCGGCTGCGGCGAGACCTTGGTGACCTTGCCGTCGACCTTGATCGCGGGCGGGAAGTCGCCGGTGATGAACAGGTCGCTGCCGTTGCGGCTGACCATCAGCTTGAGCAGGTCGTTGATGAATTTTGTTGCCTGGTCGCGTTCCACGATGAACCGCCTTTCTCGTTGGGTCGACTGCCCGGCAGCAGCCGGGCGGACGTGATCAGCCCGGGAAGTTTTCCGGGATCTTGGCCTTGGACCGGGCCTCGGCCGGGCTGATGATGTTGCGCTTGACCAGGTCGGTGAGGTTCTGGTCGAGGGTCTGCATGCCGAAGTTGTTGCCGGTCTGGATGGCCGAATACATCTGCGCCACCTTGGCCTCGCGGATCAGGTTCTTGATCGCCGACGTGCCGATCATGATCTCGTGGGCGGCCACGCGGCCGCTGCCGTCCTTGGTCTTGCAAAGCGTCTGCGAGATCACCGCCTGCAGCGATTCCGACAGCATGGCGCGGACCATCTCCTTCTCCTCGGCGGGGAAGACGTCGATGATCCGGTCGATGGTCTTGGCCGCGCTGGAGGTGTGCAGCGTGCCGAACACCAGGTGGCCGGTTTCGGCCGCGGTCATGGCCAGCCGGATGGTTTCCAGGTCGCGCATCTCGCCGACCAGGATGCAGTCCGGGTCCTCGCGCAGCGCCGACTTCAGCGCCGCCGCGAACGACAGCGTCATCGGTCCCACCTCGCGCTGGTTCACCAGGCACTTCTTCGACTCGTGCACGAACTCGATCGGGTCTTCCACCGTCAGGATGTGGCCGTACTCGGTCTCGTTCAGGTAGTTCACCATCGCCGCCAGCGTGGTCGACTTGCCCGAGCCGGTGGGGCCGGTGACCAGCACCATGCCGCGCGGCTTGAGCGCCAGCTCGCCGAAGATCTTGGGCGCGTTGAGCTGCTCCAGGCTCAGGATCTTGGAAGGAATGGTCCGGAACACCGCCGCGGCGCCGCGGTTCTGGTTGAAGGCGTTGACGCGGAAGCGGGCCAGCCCTTCGATCTCGAACGAGAAGTCGCACTCGAGGAATTCCTCGTACTGCTTGCGCTGGGTGTCGTTCATGATGTCGTACACCATGGCGTGCACCTGCTTGTGGTCCAGCGCGTCGACGTTGATCCGGCGCACGTCGCCGTGGACCCGGATCATGGGCGGCAAGCCTGCGGACAGGTGCAGGTCGGAAGCCTTGTTCTTGACGCTGAATGCCAGCAGCTGGGTAATATCCACGAGTCCCTCTCTCGACGTCGCCTTGATGAGTCCGGCCGATTATGACGACGATTCGCAGCAACCTCCAGACCGTCCGCGACCGGATCGCCGCCGCCTGTGCCCGGGCGCAACGGCCAGTGAACGAAATCACGCTCCTCGCGGTGTCCAAGACCTTCGGCCCCGAGGCGGTGCGCGAGGCGCACGCCGCGGGCCAGCGCGCGTTCGGCGAGAACTACATCCAGGAGGCCGTGGAGAAGATGGCCCTCCTGTCTGACCTGCCGCTGGAGTGGCACTGCATCGGGCCGATCCAGAGCAACAAGACGCGCCTGGTCGCGCAGCACTTCGACTGGGCCCACACGGTCGACCGCTTCAAGATCGCCGAGCGCCTGTCACAGCAGCGGCCAGCCGACAAGGCGCCGCTGTCGGTCTGCATCCAGGTCAACGTGGACGGCGGCGCCACCAAGGCCGGCGTCGATCCGCAGGACGTTGCGGCACTGGCGCATGCGATCGCGGCGCTGCCAGGCTTGCGGCTGCGCGGGCTGATGTCGATCCCGGAGCCGGCCGACGGCTTCGACGCGCAGCGCGCCCCGCATGCGGCCTGCGCCGCGCTGTTCCAGGAGCTGCGGGCCAGCGGGCTCGACCTGGACACGCTGTCGATGGGCATGACCGCCGACCTCGAGGCGGCGGTGGATGCCGGCGCCACCCTGGTGCGCGTCGGCACCGCGATCTTCGGCGGCCGCCGGCGGTCCTGAGACCCGTGACGCGCCGCTAGTGCCAGTCGTGGTCGGGGCGCGGCTGCAGCCGCCGCGCCGCGCGCACCACGTCTTCCAGGTCGACCGGGTTGCTGAACGGGTCCTCGTCCAGGCGGGTCACCCGGTTCAATTCCTTCTGCCACCGCCGCAGCTCGTCGACATAGGGCTGGTGCGGCACGCGGGCGAGCTGGCCGTCGCGCTCCTCCACGTCGCAGATGCCGTTGTGCAGCCACTCGCCGGTGTGCCAGTCGGGCATGTCGACGGCCGGGAAGAGGCAGACGCCGTGCAGGTCCATGCCCTGGTTGACGGCGGCCAGCGACTCCTCCATCACGTCCCGCAGCCAGTCGGGGCGGCCGCGGCCCAGCCCGCTGGTCTCGCCGATCACCATGGGCCGGCGGTAGCGCTCCCACACCCGTGCCAGCAGCACGCACAGCGGCTCGATGCCGGGGCTGCCGGGCGGCAGCGCCTGGTGCGGGCCTTCGGCGCGGTACTCCATCTGGCCGAACGAGTAGTTGTTGACGCCCACGATGTCGAGCACCTCGGGCGCGCCCCCGAGCTCCGGGTGCGCCTTGCCGCACAGGATGTCCCAGGCCAGGAAGGCGTCCACGAAGGTCTCGTGCGCGGCCGCCTCGCGCTGGTCGGGCCGGTCGGGCGGCGCCACCACCTGGATCAACGGGTCCACGTGCACCATGCGTGCGTCGGGCAGCACGGAGCGCAGCGCGCGCACGCCGGCGATCGAGGCCTTGCAGACCGCCAGGCGCAACCGCTCGCGCGTGGCGCGGTCCTTGCCGTAGGGTGCGACCCAGCCCCATTCGCCGGCGCAGAACGAGAAGAAGGTGATCTCGTTGATCGGCGTGAAGAAGTACGGCCCGGGCAACTGCGCGGACACGTGCCGGGCCGCCGCCGCACAGTACGCGGCGAAGCGCTCCGCGAAGTCCTCCCGGAACGGGTCGGCATCGTCCGGATAGCCGTAGTGGAAGAGGTCCCACACCGGCGTGATGCGGGTGGCGCGCAGGGCATCGACCATGGGTGCGATGCAGTCGAAGTCGTAGCGGCCGCCGCCGCGGTCGGCCATGGGCCACGGGATGCCCTCCCGCGCGACCGCGATGCCCAGGTCGCGCAGCATCTCGTAGTCGGCCCGCGCGTGCTGCCGGTGGTGGGTCTCGGCCACCAGGTCGCGCCGTCGCCCGTCCTTCCAGAGGAAGGTGGAGCACTCGAAGCCCGAGAGGAAGAAGGTGGGGAAGATGCCGTCGTGTGGGGTGGCCATGCCCCACTGGACCACGGCCGGGGTGCAACCAGGCGTGCCCGGCCGTTCCCAGATGCAAAAGACGCGGTCCGGCCGGCGCCGCGGGCGCTACTTCTTCGGGACCACCGGCGGCTTGACGCTGCCGCAGTCGGCCGCCAGCCAGCGGCCGGAGCCTTCCATGGTCATCTTCTCGGGCTTGCCGTTGACCACCGTGGTGGCGGTGGTCTTCATCGTGTAGGCCTGCGGGCTGGTGATGGTGACCTGGCTCTCGCCCGACGACGGCGGCTTGGTGCAGGTGAAGGACATCTTCATCGTGTTGCCGGTGCGCGCCTGCTGCGTCGTTTTGCAGTCCCCCTGGCTGGCCGGCACCTCGTTGCGCTCGGCCATCTCGCGGGTCATGCACATCTTCACCGTCATGGCGCCGCCCGGCGCCGAACCCATCTGCACGCCCGAGCCGGCCATGGCGGCTTCCATCTGCTTGCGCTGCTGCGGCGTCATGGCGGCCATCTGCTTGTGCATCTCGGCCATGGCCTGGTCCATCTGCGGATTGCCCTGCATCTTGTGCTGCAGCTCCCACAGGCCGGGCTGCAGGGCCTGGGCCGCGGCGAGGGACGGCACGGCGGCAGCCGCGACGAGCAGGAAGCGGTGGAGGGCAAGGGACATGGCGAAGTCTCCGGTGCGTGGATCGATGGAGCGCATTGTCGCGCTGGCGGGCCTCAGCCCGCCGTCGCCTGCCGGACGGCCCGCTCCCAGCCGTCCATCAGCGCGCACGCCCGGTCGCGTGACAGGGTGGGCGTGAAGCGGCGCTCGGCGCGCCACTGCGCCTGCAACTCGTCGGGCCCGGCGTAGACCCCCGCAGACAGTCCCGCCAGGTAGGCCGCGCCCAGCGCCGTCGTCTCGGTCACCGCCGGCCGCACGACGGGAATGCCCAGCAGGTCCGCCTGGAACTGCATCAAGAGGTTGTTGACGCAGGCGCCGCCGTCCACCCGCAGCTCCGCCACCGGGGCCGCGCCGGCGGCGACCGCGTCGCGGCTCATGGCCTGCAGCAGCGCCGCGCTCTGGTAGGCGATGCTCTCCAGCGCCGCGCGGGCGATGTGCGCGACGGTCGATCCGCGCGTCAGCCCGGTGATGGTCCCGCGGGCATCGGGCTTCCAGTACGGCGCACCCAGCCCGGTGAAGGCCGGCACCAGCATCACCCCGCCGGCGTCGGGCACGCTCTCGGCCAGCGCCTGCACCTGCGCGCTGCTCTCGATGGCACGCAGGCCGTCGCGCAGCCACTGCACGACGGCGCCGCCGACGAAAACGCTGCCTTCCATCGCGTACTGCGGCTGGGGACCGGTCTGGGCCGCGCTGGTGGTCAGCAGGCCGTTGGCGGACTGCTGGAAGCGCCCGCCGGTGTGCATCAGCAGGAAGCAGCCGGTGCCGTAGGTGTTCTTGGCCATGCCTTCGCGCAGGCACGCCTGGCCGAACAGCGCGCTCTGCTGGTCCCCGGCCACGCCGCCGATGCGCACCGGGGCGCCCACCAGACCCTCGACCGTGCGGCCGTAGTCGGCACTGGAGGGCAGCACCCGGGGCATGAGCGCGGCCGGGATCTCCAGCAGTGCCAGCAGCTCGTCGTCCCAGCGGTTGCGGTGCACGTCGAACAGCATCGAGCGCGAGGCGTTGGTCACGTCGGTGGCGTGCAGCGCGCCCCCGGTGAGCTGCCACAGCAGCCAGCTGTCCACCGTGCCGAAGGCCAGCTCGCCACGCTCCGCACGCGCCCGCGCGCCGGGCACGTGGTCCAGCATCCAGCGGATCTTGGTGGCCGAGAAGTACGAGTCGATGAGGAGCCCGGTGCGGGCCTGGATGCGCGCACCGTGCCCCTCCTCGCGCAGCCGGGCGCACAGCGGCTCGCCGCGCCGGTCCTGCCACACGATGGCGTGGTGGATCGGCTGGCCGGTGCTGCGGTCCCACAGCACGGCGGTCTCGCGCTGGTTGGTGATGCCCAGCGCGGCCACGTCCCGGGCGCCGATGCCCGCCGAGGCCAGCGCCTCGCGTGCCGTGGCCAGCTGCCCCTGCCAGATCTCCATCGGGTCGTGCTCGACCCAGCCGGGCTGCGGGTAGATCTGCGGCAATTCGCGCTGGGCCATGGCCACGATCCGCCCGCCTGCATCGAACACGATGCTGCGGGAGCTGGAAGTGCCTTGGTCGAGCGCGAGCAGGTAGGTCATGCGGCGATGCTAGCCGCCTCCCCCGCCGTCGCGCATCGGGTCGTGCCCCCAGTTCATCAGCGAGTGCCGCCAGCGGCTGTGCTCGACCTCGCGGGGCCGCTGCGCCAGGTGCCGGTGCACGTAGCCCACCACCTTGCGGACGCGTCCGTCTCGAGCCAGCGTTCGAGCTCGGCGGCGGTCATGTTCACCACCCGGCGGAACTCCGCCCGCACCGCCTGCGGGTCGTCCAGCGCGGCCGCGCTCATGTGCCGGACTCCTTTCCTTCGGCCCGGCGCAGCGCCTCCGGCTTGTGTGCGGCCTGCGCGCCACTGGCGGTCTCCACCAGGTACTCGGGGTTCTCCGGCGAGGCGGCCACCTGGTGGCCCTTGATCGTGGTGCGGCTGGTCAGCTTCTTCTTGACCTTGCCGCGGGCGATCCCGCCGTGGGAATTCCATTCGACCGCGTCGCCGGGACGGAACTTGTCGCTCATGCAGTGCTCCTGAAAGCGTGGACAAGCGCCGCATCTTGGGCGGGTTTGCGGCCGGGCACGGTGAGCAGGTGCGTGCACTCGCAACCGTCGGCATCAGCGCAAGGGCAGCTGCGAGGTGCTCTTGACCTCCTCCATCACCGCGTACGTGCGGGTCTCGCGCACGCCCGGCAGCTGCCACAGCACGCTGCCGGCGAACTCCCGGTAGGCCTGCATGTCGCGGGTGCGCGTCTTGAGCAGGTAGTCGAAGCCGCCGGCCACCATGTGGCACTCCATGATCTCCTCGTGCACCTGCACCGCCGCCTTGAACGCGTCGAACACGTTGGCGGTGGTGCGGTCCAGCAGGACCTCCACGAAGACCAGCATGCCGGCGCCCAGCCGCACCGGGTCGAGCCGGGCTTCGTAGCCGAGGATGTATCCCTCGCGGGTGAGCCGCTGCACCCGGGCCAGCACCGCCGTGGGGGACAGAGCGACCGCCTCGGCCAGCTTCAGGTTGGACAGCCGGCCGTCCCGCTGCAGGACCTGCAGGATTTTCCGGTCGATCCGGTCGATCTCGTCCATTGATCCGCCCCCGCCTAGTGAAACTGCATCGTTGATACGCTGAATATCAGTATAAAACTCGGGCGCTTCCAGCCGACGATGCGGGCAACCACTGCCCCACCCGCCATGCCGCAACGCCTGCCCACGCCCTACCGCGACGAGAACGCCGTCGTCGCCCACCGCCTCGCCGTCCTGGAGACACGCCTGGACTGGGCCGCGGCCGCACGCATGGCCGCGCCCTGGGTCGACGCGGTGCGCCGCAACCCGCCCCCGTTCTGGGCCATGGAGACCCTGCTGAAGGAGTACCCCATCGCCAGCGCCGAGGGCCTGGCCCTGATGCGCCTGGCCGAGGCGCTGCTGCGCGTGCCGGACGCCGACACCGCCGTCGCCCTCACGGCCGACCAGCTGGGGCGCGCCGACTTCGCGCACCACGACAGCGACAGCCCGCTGGGGCGCCTGTCCAGCGCCGCGCTGGGCCTGTCCGCCCGGTGGCTGCCGGCCGGCGGCGCGGGGGATCCGGGCCTGCTCCAGCGCCTGGGCGGCCGCACCGTCGTGGCGGCCGCCCTGCGCGCAGTGCAGTTGCTGGGGCGCCAGTTCGTGCTGGGCGAGGACATCGCGGCCGCCTTGGCCGAAGCGCGCGACGCGCGCCGCGCCCAGCCGAACGTGCGCCACTCGTTCGACATGCTGGGCGAAGGCGCCCGCACCGCGGCCGACGCGGCGCGCTACCTGGCCGGCTACCGGGACGCGATCGACGCCATCGCGGCCGCCGCGCGGCCAGGCGCGTCGGTGGAACAGGGCGACGGCATCTCCATCAAGCTCAGCGCGCTGCACCCCCGCTACGAGGACGCGCAGCGCGAGCGCGTGCTGGGCGAGCTGGTGCCGCGGGTGTGGGCGCTGTGCGCGCAGGCCGCCCGCGCCAACCTCAACCTCACCATCGACGCCGAGGAGGTCGACCGCCTGGAGCTGTCGCTGGAGGTGTTCGACGCGCTGTGCGGCCGCATCGCCCGCGAGCACCCGTCCTGGCAGGGCTTCGGGCTGGCGCTGCAGGCCTATCAGACCCGCTCTCTCGAGCTGGTGCAGCACGTGGCCGCCACCGCCCGCCGCCATGGCCTGCGCCTCATGTGCCGGCTGGTCAAGGGCGCCTACTGGGACGCCGAGATCAAGCGGGCGCAGGAGTTGGGGCTGCCGCACTACCCGGTGTTCACGCACAAGCACCACACCGACGTCTCCTACCTCGCCTGCGCCGCGGCCCTGCTCGACGCGCCGGACGCGGTCTACCCGCAGTTCGCCACGCACAACGCGGGGACCATCGCAGCCATCGTGCAGATGGCACGCGCGCGCGGCGCACCCTTCGAGCTGCAGCGGCTGCACGGCATGGGCCAGGGCATCTACCGCGAGGTGCTGCAGGATGCCTCGCTCGCGTGCCGCGTCTACGCCCCCGTGGGCCGCCACCGCGACCTGCTCGCCTACCTGGTGCGCCGGCTGCTGGAGAACGGCGCGAATTCCTCCTTCGTGCACCAGCTGTCGGACGAGTCGGTCGGCATGGACCGCCTGCTGGCCTCCCCGCTGCAGGCGTCGCCGGCGCCCGCGCTCGCGCTGCCCGCCGGCCTGTACGGCGCGGGCCGGGCCAACAGTGCGGGGGTGGACCTGGCGGTCGAGGAGATGCGCCAGCCCCTGCTGGCCGCGTTCGACGGGGCGGCGCCGCCGGCGGTGCCGATGGCCGACGTGCAGGCCGTCCCCGCGGCGGTGGCGCGCGCCGGCGCGGCGTTCCCTGCGTGGTCCGCGCTGCCGGTGGCGCAGCGCGCCGCCTGCCTGCGCCGCGCCGGCGATGCCATGCAGGCGGACCTGCCGCGCCTGTGCGCCCTGCTGGTGCGCGAGGCCGGCAAGACCTGGGGCGACGCCGTGGCCGAGGTGCGCGAGGCGGTGGACTTCCTGCGCTACTACGCCGCGCAGGCCGAGTCGGACCTGCAGCCGCGGCTGCTGCCGGGACCGACCGGCGAGCGCAACGAGCTGCGGCTGGAGGGGCGCGGCACCTGGGTCTGCATCAGCCCCTGGAACTTCCCGCTGGCCATCTTCACCGGCCAGGTGGCCGCCGCCCTCGTCACCGGCAACTGCGTGGTGGCCAAGCCCGCCGAGCAGACGCCGGCCGTCGCGCGCGAGGCGGTGGCGCTGCTGCACGCCGCCGGCGTGCCCGCCACCGTGCTGCAGATGCTGCACGGTCCCGGCGAGACGGTGGGCGCCGCGCTGGTGCAGGCGCCGGGCATCGCGGGCGTGGTCTTCACCGGCTCGACCGAAGTGGCCCGCACCATCGCCCAGGCGCTGGCCGCCAAGCCCGGCCCGATCGCGCCACTGATCGCGGAGACCGGCGGCATCAACGCCATGGTGGTCGATTCCACCGCGCTGCCCGAGCAGGTGTGCGACGCGGTGGTGCAGAGTGCCTTCCGCTCCACCGGCCAGCGCTGCTCGGCCCTGCGCCTCTTGTGCGTGCACGCGGACATCGCCGACGCGGTGCTGGAGATGGTGGCCGGTGCCGCGGCCGAGCTGTCGGTGGGCGATCCGGCCCGCCTGTCCACCGACGTCGGGCCGGTGATCGATGCCGCCGCGTGGCGCAACCTGCAGGACCACCTGGCGCGGCTGCGGGCCACGGCCCGGCCGTGCTTCGCGCCGGCCGAGGTGTCGGCCGACGTGCTGGCGCGGGTGCCGCACCTGGTGCCGCCGCAGGCCTTCGAGGTCGGCGCCGTTGCCGACGTCCGTGAGGAGGTGTTCGGCCCGGTGCTGCACGTGGTGCGCTGGCGCGGCGACCCGCTCGTGGTGGTCGACCAGGTGAACGCGCTGGGTTACGGGCTCACGCTCGGCATCCAGACGCGCATCGACAGCCGGGCCGAGGCGATGGCGCGGCGCGCCCGGGTGGGGAACGTCTATGTCAACCGCAACATGATCGGCGCCGTGGTCGGAGTGCAGCCGTTCGGCGGCGAAGGCCTGTCCGGGACCGGCCCGAAGGCCGGCGGACCGCACTACCTGCTGCGCTTCTGCGCCGAGCGCACGCTCACCGTGAACACGGCGGCGGCGGGCGGCAATGTCGCGTTGCTCGCCGGGGCGGATTGACTGCCGGGTTGCCGTTGCGACTGCAATGTTTACGGCACGATCTTCCGGGTCTCTTGCGCTGCTCGCGCTACCAAATGCATAGCACCCGGCCCGCACAGCGTGCGGGCCGGGGCATGATTTGACCTCGAAAACGCCGGGCGCTCAGTGCCGGCCACCGCGGCCCAGCCGCATGATGGCAAAGCCCCAGATCGCCGCCAGGCCCACTGCGATGTAGACGATGCGCGAGAGCATCGAGCCCTGTCCGAACAGGGTGGCCACGAGGTCGAAGTCGAAGGCGCCCACCAGGCCCCAGTTCAGCCCGCCGACGATCAGCAGGAGCAGGGCAAGGTAGTCGAGCACGTTCATCCGGCTGGTGCCGTGCTGGCTGGTGTGGTGCGTGCTGCCGGTGCGCAGGTCGGAATCGGCCATGGAGCTCTCCTGGAACAAGTGTTGGGATGCTCCGGAGGGGCAACGCGCGTGCCCGGCCGTGCACGCCCCCGTCACTTGCGGGCGCGCCGCTGGGCCGTGATGTCCTCGACCAGCTGCCGGATGCGCCCGACGTTGAGCGGCTTGGTCAGGTGGGCATCGAAGCCCGCCTCCATGGACATCCGGACGTCCGACTCCTGGCCCCAGCCGGTGGCGGCGATCAGGATCATCTCGCGCCCCCAGTCCGACTGCCGCAGCCGCCGCGCCACGTCGTGGCCGCTGAGGTCCGGCATGCCGATGTCCAGCAGCGCGACGGTCGGCCGCTGCTGCTGCGCCACCTCCAGCGCCTCCTGGCCGCCGCGCGCCAGCACCGCTCGGAAGCCCGAGAGTTCCAGCAGCTTGGCCAGCCCCCACGCGGCATCGCCGTTGTCGTCCGCCACCAGGATCAGGGCGCCTTCCTCGCCGGGTACGGTGCCGGCCTCGTGCCGCACCGCCGGCTCCGTCCGCAGGGCGTCCGCGGCCACGCGCAGCAGCGGCAGGCCCACCCGCAGCTGGCTGCCCTGCCCCGGGCCGGCCGAGCTGGCCATGATCCAGCCGCCATGCAGCTCGACGATGTTGCGTGCCAGCGCCAGGCCGATGCCCAGGCCGCCGTTGGAGCGGTTGACCGCGCCCTCGCCCTGCGAGAACAGGTCGAACATGCGATCGATCTCCGCCGGGTTCATGCCGATGCCGTTGTCGGCCACCTGGATCACCACCTCGTCGTGGAAGACCTCGGCCGACACCAGGATGCGGCCGCCCTCCGCGGTGTACTTGGCGGCGTTGCTGACCAGGTTGGAGACGACCTGCGCCAGCCGCAGCGGGTCGCCATCCACCTCGACGGTGTGAACGGGGAGGTCCACCACCAGTTCGTGCCCCGCCGCCTGCACCAGCGGCCGGGTCGTCTCCAGCGCCGCCTGGATGACCGAGGCCACCGCAACCGGCTGCCTGGACAGCGTGAGCCGGCCCAGCGTGAGTCGGGACACGTCCAGGAGTTCGTCGAGCAGGACCTTCATCGCGCGCGCCTGGCGCTGCACCACCTCGGCCGCCTTCTGGCGCGCCGCCTCCGGCAGCCGCGGCATCAGCAGCAGCTCCGAGGCGCTGGCGATGGACGCCAGCGGGTTGCGCAGCTCGTGCGACAGCACGGCCAGGAACCGGTCCTTGGCCGCGTCGGCGGCTTCCAGCGCGCGGCGGGCGCCCTGGGTCTCCTGCAGCGCCTGCGTGAGTTCGGCCTGGCTGCGCTCCAGCGCGTCCCGGGCGGCGCGGGCCTCGGTCTGGTCGCGCAGGATCTTGACGAAGCCCACCGCTTCGCCGTCGCGGTTGCGCATGAGCATCGACACGCCTTCGGCCCAGAACTGGCTACCGTCCTTGCGCACGTGCATGCGGTTGTCGGTGGCGCGGCCCTCGGCCAGCGCGGTGGCCGCCTCCTTCTCCGGCTGGCCGTGGCGCCGGTCGTCGTCGGTGAAGATGATGTCGCCGCTGCGCCCCAGCACCTCTTCGCCGCGGTAGCCCAGCAGCCGCTCCGCGCCGGTGTTCCAGCTGGTCACCCGGCGGTCGAGGTCGACGGAGAAGATGGCGTAGTCGCGCGCGTTCTCCACGATCAGCCGCAACCGCTCCTCGCTGGCGCGCAGCGCCTCGGCAGCGGCGCGCTGCTCGGTCACGTCGCGTGCGATCGCGGTGCCGCCGAGGATCTGGCCGTCCGCGTCGCGGATCGGCGCGGCGCTGAGCGACACGTCGAGCACCGCTCCCTGCTTGTGGCGCCGCTGCACCACCAATTGGTTGAGCGACCGGCCGGTGGCCACCACGGGTGCCAGTTCGTCGTCCTGCGGAGCGTCGGCCCCCGGCTGCACCTGCAGCACCGACAGCGGCTGTCCGATCGCCTCGTCGGCGCTGTAGCCGAAGATCCGCTCGGCGCCCGCATTCCAGCTGAGGATGGTGCGGTCCACCGCGAAGCTCACGATCGCGTCGTGGACGGAGGTCACCACGGCGGAGAGCCACAGGCGCACCTCTTCGGCCTGCTTGCGGTCGGTGATGTCGATGAAGGACAGCACCACGCCGGCGATCCGGTCTTCGTCGGTGCGGTAGGGCAGCATGCGCGTGAGGAACCAGGTGCCGTCGGGCAGGCCCATCTCGCGCTCGATGGGCACCAGGCGCTCCAGCACCCGGGCGGCGTCGTCGCCGAGGCGCGGATAGTCCAGCCGCGTGGCCAGGTCGGCCAGGGGCCGCCCGACGTCGGACGGGATCAGGTTGAACAGCGCCACCGCCGACGGCGTGTAGCGCATGATGGCCAGCTCCCGGTCGAGGAACACGGTGGCGATCGCCGTCGCGTCCATCAGGTTCTGCATGTCGCTGTTGGAATGCCCCAGCTCGTCGACCTTGTTCTTGAGCTCGTGGTTGACGGTGGTGAGCTCCTCGTTCACCGACTGCAGCTCCTCGCGGCTGGTCTCCAGCTCCTCGGTGGCGGAACGCAGCTCCTCGTTCATGGCCTGCAGCTCCTCGTTGCTGGCCTTGAGTTCCTCGGCCGAGGCCTCGTACTGCTCCACCGTTTCGCGCAGCTGGCTCTTGAGCCGCTCCAGTTCCTGGTCGAGGTGGCTGGCCACCATGTCGCGCTGCTGCAGGTCGACCTGCGGCTCGCCGGGGCCCGACGGTTCAGGGGACCGCGCATCCAGCAGCACCATGAACAGGTCTGCGCCCATGTCCTGGACCGGCCACACCCGCAGCGTGACGGCGACCTCGCCCTCGGCCAGCGCCACCCGCGGCACCGTCACCCCCGACACCTGGCCCGACTGCGCCGCCTGGTAGAGCAGCGCGCGCAGTTCGATGCGGATGCCCGGATGCACCGAGCGCAGCAGGTTGCGGCTGGGCTCGCCGCCGGTGAACTGCAGGAAGCGGCCGGCGCTGGCGGACAGGTGCACGATGTCGTGGTCGCGGTCCACCAGGACCGATGGGGGTGCCAGCGTCTCCAGCAGCCGCAGGTGCAGGGCCCCCCAGGAGATGCCGCGGTCCTCGGCCACCCGCGGCAGCCGCATCGGGCCCACGGGCTGCTCGAACGCGCGCCCGCCGATGGAAGGCGTCGCGTCGGCCGCCTCGGCCGCCTGCAGCGTCTGCGCCAGCGTGCTGGGCCCGACCGGCACGGGCAGGCTCGGCCGCGGCAGCGGCCGCTGCATGAACAGCCGGTGCTTCTTGTCGGCCACCGTGAAGAGGTTGCCAGAGTCCTCGCAGGTCTCCGAGGCGCCCAGGAACAGCAGGGCCTGCGACTTGAGCGCGAAGTGGAAGGTCTGGAACACCCGCTGCTGCGCCTCGCGCGACAGGTAGATGAGCAGGTTGCGGCAGGAGACCAGGTCCAGCCGCGAGAACGGCGAGTCCTTCAACACGTCGTGCTGCGCGAAGAGCACCATCTCGCGGACCTCGCGGCGCACCCGCCAGCCGCGGTGCTCGCGGGTGAAGTAGCGGCGCAGCCGGTCCTGCGAGACGTCGGCCTCGATCGTGGCCGGGTAGATGCCCTCGCGACCGGCGCGGATGGCCTCCTCGTCCAGGTCGGTGGCAAACACCTGGATCGGCGGCGGTGCGTCCAGCTCGCGGGCGAACTCGCACAGCAGGATGGCCAGCGAGTAGGCCTCCTCGCCGGTGGCGCAACCGGCCACCCACACCCGCACCGGCTCGGTCGGTTCCCGCTGGCGCATCAGCTCGCGCAGGTGCGGCTCCAGTGCGTGGAAGCAGTCGGCGTCGCGGAAGAAGTTGGTGACGCTGATCAGCAGGTCCTGCAGCAGGGCGGGCGCCTCGCCGGGGCGCGTGCGCAGGAAGGTGAGGTAGCCGGCCAGGTTGTCGGTGCCGTTGACCTGCATGCGCCGCGCGATGCGGCGCACGATGGTCGCGCGCTTGTAGCCGGTGAAGTCGCGGCCGGTGCGGGTGCGCAGGAAGGCGAGCACCTCGCGCAGGGCCCCCTCGTCCTCGGCGGTGCGGGATGCCTCCGGTGCGGGCGCCTCCTCGGCCGGCAGCTTCAGGTGCTTCTCGAGCCGGAAGTAGGCCAGCAGCCGGGGCGCCATGTCGGCCACCGGCAGCGTCCAGTCCACCATGCCGGTGGCGATCGCGGTGCGCGGCATGCTGCCGTGGATGCTCTCCTCCGGGTCCTGGGCAATGGTGAGGCCGCCGCGCTCCTTGATGCGCTTGATGCCGATGGCGCCATCCCCGTCGGCACCCGACAGGATCACCGCCGCGCTGTGCGGCCCGTGCGAATCGGCCAGGGTGCGGAACAAGAGGTCGACCGTGACCAGCCGGCTGCGGTCCGGCAGCGGCGCCTCCAGCAGCAGCCGGTCGCGTCGCATCCGGATCAGCTTGCCCGGCGGGATCACGTAGACGGTGCCGGGACAGACGGTCTCGGCTCCCGTCAGCTGGTTCACCGGCATGCGGGTGACCGCCTGGAGCACTTCCGCGAGGCGGCTCACCTGCTGGTCGGACAGGTGGATGGCCACGACGAAGGCCAGGCCGCAGTCGGCGGGCACGCTGCGGAAAAAGGCCTGCAGGGCCTCGACCGAGCCCGCCGAGCCGCCCAGCGCCACCACGGGCACCAGGCCGTAACCCTGGCTGGGAACCGCGTCGTCGAGTTCGGTGCCGGCGTCCTGTTCGGTATGGTCGGGAGCGGGTGCGTCGGCCATCCTGGCGCGTTCCAAAGGTCGGGCCGACGATTATGCGCTGTCGGTTTCCTCCTGCATGAGCGCGGCGAGCCGCATCGCCTGCTCGTGCACGCGCTCGGCCTGCTGCTGGCCGGCACGGGCCTGCGCATGGTCGCCGATGCTGTCGGCCACGGCGGCCAGGCGGCGCAGCAGCATCTCGCGCTCCTTCAGCGCACGCAGGCTGGCCTGCAGCGAGGCGTCGGTCCGGTCCTCCTGGGCGCTGGCCAGCGACTTGGCGGTGTAGGCATGCCCGGTGTGGCAGCGGTAGCGCAGCGGCTGCGGGTCCTGCAGCTCCGAGAGGGTGCCGCCGCAATCGGGGCAGGTCAGGAGCGTCGGCTTGCCGATGGCGGCAATCTGGTCCATGGGGTTCTCTCCGTTGAACAGGGCCTGCTCGCGCAGCAAGGGCTCGGGCAGGGGCGGCGGGGATCCGGGGCGCGTCACGCCCACCAGCCGGGCCAGCAGCGCCGGCATGTCGTCGAGGGCGACGCAGTGGTCCACCTGGACGTGTTGCAGCGCGCTGGCCGGCATGCTGGGCGCCGCGGCACCATCCGGGTCCTGCACCACCGCAATCCCGCCGCAAGCCTTGATGGCCTGCAGTCCGGCGGTGCCGTCGTCCAGGTGGCCGGTGAGCACGACACCGATGCAGCGCGAGCGCCAGCCGATGGCCGCGGTGCGGAACAGGGGGTCGATGGCCGGGCGTGCGTGGTTCTCGCGCGGTCCGCGGCTCAGGCGCACGTGCAGGGGCTCGACCAGCAGGTGGTGGTCGGACGGCGCCACGTACACCGTGCCCGGCAGCAGCGTCTCGCCGTCCCGCGCGTGCCGCGCCCGCAGGCGCGCCACCCGGCCGAGCAGCTCCGGCAGGATGCTCGGCTGGTTGCCGATGTGCAGCACCAGGGCCACGATCGCGGGAAAGCCGGCCGGCAGCCCGGCCACCAGCGTCATGAGGGCTTCGACACCGCCGAAGGAGGCCCCGATCACGACGATCGGAGGCAGGGCCTCGGGAGGGTGGGCGGGGGCGGGGTCGGGGTCGGGATGGTTCATGGGGTGCTGCCGTGGTGGCGGCGGCCGGGTTGGTCCTTGTCCCACACCGAACGCACTCGGGTTCCGACGGCAATCGGCGGGCCCGGGTTCGACACTGGGTGCACGACAAGGAGCACACCACCATGGCCTACAGCAGCATCCTCGGCGCCGATCCGGCGCCCGCACAACCCAGCGGCCGCAGCAGCGACCTGCTCGGTCCCAGCGACAGCTCGGACACCGGCAGCGACGCGCTCGGCACGAACGAGGTCCACGCCGACAGCGATGGCAGTGGCACCGGCGAGCGTGGCGCGGTCTTCGGCGGCGACGCCGTCGAAGGCGCCGACATCGCGCCGGACCGCATCGTGCGCCTGTCCGGCGGCGAGGACGGGGAGGAACTCGGCGAGGCCGTGGAACGGGGCCCCGGCTCCGGCAACGGCTTTCCCGAAGCGGATCCCGACGGCCAGGAATTCACCGACCTGGATGCGGACGCCGGTGCCGATGCCGCGGACGGCGGCGACGGGGGCGGCGGCGACTGATGCCGCCCCGACGCACGGAGTCCACCGCCGCGCGCGCGAAGCGCGTCACGCAGGTCCTGCGGGACACCTTCCACATCGACCGGTTGCGCCCCGGCCAGCGCAACGTCATCGAGCAGGTGCTCGCCGGCCGCAACACGCTGGCCATCATGCCCACCGGTGCCGGCAAGTCGCTGTGCTACCAGCTGCCGGCCCTGCTGCTGCCGGGCCGCACCGTGGTGGTGTCGCCACTCATCGCGCTGATGCAGGACCAGATCGATTCGATGCGCGAGCTCGGCATCGCGGCCGTGCAGTTGAACAGCGCGATCGACACGCAGGAAGCCCGCGCCGCGCACGCGGCTGCGGTGGACGGCAGCGCCCGGGTGGTGATGACCACGCCCGAGCGCCTGGCCGAGCCCGGCTTCCTGCAGGAGCTGGCCGCGCACCCGACCAGCCTGCTGGTGGTGGACGAGGCGCACTGCATCTCGCAGTGGGGACACGACTTCCGGCCCGCCTTCCTCGACATCGGCCCGGCGGCCAAGGCGCTCGGCGCCACGTCGGTGCTGGCCCTGACCGCCACCGCGACGGACGAGGTCGCCCGCGACATCGCCCAGCAGCTGGGCATCGCCGGCGACGGCATCGTGCACACCGGCGCCTACCGCCCGAACCTGGCGCTGAAGGTGGAGCAGGTGGCGCGCGAGGAGGACAAGATGGACCGGCTGCTCGCCCTGGTGCGCGGCACGGCCGGCTGCGGCCTGGTCTACACCGCGACGATCAAGGCCGCCGAGCAGGTGCACGAGGCGCTGCTGGCCGCCAATGAGCCGGCCGGCATCTACCACGGCAAGCTGCCGGCGGCCAAGCGGCAGGCGGCGCAGGACGACTTCATGGAGGGCCGCGTGCGGGTGATGGTGGCCACCAACGCGTTCGGCCTGGGCATCGACAAGCCGGACATCCGTTTCGTGCTGCACTACCAGCTGCCGCCGGGGCTGGAGTCGTACTACCAGGAGGCGGGGCGCGCCGGCCGCGACGGGCAGGCGTCGCTGTGCACCCTGCTCTACCTGCGCGCCGACAAGGCGGTGCAGCAGTTCTTCCTGGCCGGGCGCTACCCGACGGACGACGATGCCGTCGCGCTGTACGAGGCGCTGCAGGAGCCCCCGCCCGACGGCGGCGAGTGGACGCAGGCGCTGCTGCAGGCGCGCATCGGACGTCCGCGCAACAAGCTGCAGGTGGCCTTGGGGCTGCTGCGGCGGCAGAAGATCGTGCGGGTCGACACCGAGGGCGCCGTCCGACTGGAACGCCGAGGCCTCGCGGCCGACGCACTGCGCACCATGATGGCGGCCTACCGCGACAAGCGCGAGCAGGACCGCGAGACGCTGGAGCGCATGGTCTTCTACGCCCAGACCGGCCAGTGCCGCTGGCGGCTGCTGCTGGAGCACCTGGAAGGCGAAGCCGGGATCGAGCGCTGCCGGCATTGCGACAACTGCATCCGCATTGCCCGGCAGGAGGAAGCGCTGGCACGCGCGGCACCGGCCGACCCGGCCGAAGCCGATGCCGCCCACGCGGCCGCCGCGCGGCCGGTCCTCGCGGCCGGCGACGTGGTGGACGTGAAACGCTACGGCCGCGGCGAGGTGCGGCAGGCGAACGCGGTGGAGGTGACGGTGGCCTTCGCGGACGGCAGCGTCCGCGCCTTCCAGCCGGACTTCGTCAGCCGCCGGACGCCGCGGCGGCGCCGCGAGCCCGCGCCGGCGTGAGCTCGCCGGTGCCGGCCGCCACGCGCGACAGGCACCCGAGCAGCTCGTCGATCTGCAGCGGCTTGACGAAGTGGAAGTCGAAGCCGGCCTCGCTCGCGCGCGCCTTGTCCGCGTACTGTCCCCAGCCGGTGAGTGCGATCAGCACCGGCTGCCGGGCGTTCGCCCGGGTGCGGATGTGCCGCGCCGCCTCGTAGCCGTTCATCACCGGCATGCCGATGTCCATGACCACCGCGTCGGGCGCCTCTTCCTGCACCCGTGCCAGTGCCGCCGCGCCGTCGTGCGCCACCGAGACCGCGACGCCGTGCAGGGTGAGCAGGGCCTCCAGCGTGTTGGCGGCGTCGACGTTGTCGTCCACCACCAGCACCCGCCGCGGCATGGGCCGCGCACCGGGCGCATCGGCGGGTTGCGCGCCGTGCGCCGCGTCGTCCGTGACGACCACCGGCAGGCGCAGCGTGAACTGGCTGCCGCGGCCCGGCCCGGCGCTGGCGGCACGGACGCTGCCGCCGTGCATCGCGGCGAAGGCGCGGGTGAGGTGCAGTCCCAGCCCCAGCCCGCCGGACGGTTCGCCGACGGCGCGCGACTGCTCGAACATCTCGAAGATGCGTTCCAGGGCCTCGGGCTCCAGGCCCCGGCCGTTGTCGGACACGGTGAATTCGGCCAGCGGCGGCGCGACCGACACGGCCAGCCGGATCGCGCCGCCCGCCGGCGTGAACTTGGACGCGTTCACCAGCAGGTTGGCCAGGCTCTGCACCACGCGCACGTGGTCGGCCCGCAGCACCACCTCGCCTTCCGGCTGGTCCAGCGACACGGTCTGCTGCTTCGCATCGAAACCGGCCTGCGCGATCTCCAGGGCCTGCGTGACCACGCGCGAGACGGTCGTGGCGGACAGGCGCAGTTCCAGCTTGCCGCTGGTGATGCGGGCCACGTCGAGCAGGTCGTCCACCAGCCGGGTCAGGTGGCTGACCTGCCGGTCGACCATGCCGGTGAGCGTCGCCACCTTCGGGGTGGGGTGCAGGCGCTCCAGGATGGCCATGGCATTGCGGATCGGTGCCAGCGGATTGCGCAACTCGTGCGCCAGCGTCGCCAGGAACTCGTCCTTGCGGCGGTTGAGCGCTCGCATCTCGTACTGGCGGTCGCGCGCACGCAGGGCCGAGCGGGCGGCGCTGATCAGCGTGATGGTGCGCAGGGGCCGCTCCAGCATGGTGACGTTGCCCAGGTGCTCCACGGCGCGTTGCGCCTGCAGCGAGTCGGCGCCGCGCATGGCCATGACCAGCACCGGCAGGTCGGACCAGGCGGGCTGGCCGGCCAGGTGCCGCAGCAGCGGCGTCAGCAGGGTCTCGCCGAGCGCCTCCTCGGCGACCAGCAACGCGCCCGCGCCCTGCTCGAGGCGGGTGGCGACCTCCGCGTCACCGTGGCACAACTGCGCTTCGATGCCGGCCGAACGCAGCACGCGCTGCGCCACGTGCCCGTCGTGCGCCATCGGCACCCGGATCAGGACCTGCCGCTCCATCAGCGCTGCTCGCCGCCCAGGTGCTGGGGCACGCCCGTGAGCAGGCCGCGGTAGCCCCGCAGCACCTCGCCCACGTGGATGCCGCGGTCGTCCATCGAGAAGGCGCGGATCGATCGCTCGTGCAGGCTGCCGCGCTTCTTGAAGACCGAGACCGCCTGCCGGATCTCGCCGTCGTGCTCGAAGTAGCGCAGCATGAGCACGTTGTCCGCGATGTAGCTCGCGTCCATGGAGGACGACATGTTCCCGCCCAGCATGCCCTGCTGCACGCCCACCAGCAGCGTGAGCACCCGGTGCTGGCCCAGGTAGGTGAGGAGCTCGTGCAGGTACGTGGTGAGGAAGCGTTCGTCGGGCACCGCGTTCAGGTAGCCGTTGAGGCTGTCGATCACCACCACCTTCACGCCCCGCGCGACCTCGGCGCGGACGGCGCCGGCGAACTGCCCGGGCGTGAGTTCGGCCGGATCGACCTGCCGCACCGTGAGGTCACCGGTGTCCAGGGCCGCGCGCAGTTGCAGTTTCAGGCCATCGGCCCGGTGCAGCATGTTGCTGATGGACTCCTCGAAGAGGAACATGGCGGCGGACTGCCCGCGCCCGAGCGCCGCGGCGACGAACTGCGCGGCCAGGGACGACTTGCCGGTGCCGGGCGGGCCCACGATCAGGGTGCTGGTGCCCTCCTCGATCCCGCCGCCCACCATGTGGTCGAGCTCGGCCAGCCCGCTGCCGAACTGCTGGCGTTCGGACAGGCCGCGCGTGTCGGCCGCCACCAGCCGGGGGTGCACCTCCAGGCCGCCGCGCACGAGGTTGTAGTCGTGCATGCCGCCCACCACGGCGCGGCCACGGTACTTCACCACGCGCAGGCGGCGGCGCTCGACGCCGTAGTCCTTGACGGCGTGCTCCAGCGTGATCACGCCGTGCGCGATGCTGCGCACCTGCAGGTCGCCCGCGGCGGAGGCCGTGCGGTCGTCCAGCAGCAGCACGGTGCAGCTGCGCTTGGAGAAGTACTGCTTGAGCGCCAGCACCTGGCGGCGATAGCGCAGCGGCGACTCGGCCAGCAGCTGCAGCTCGGAGAGCGAATCGAGCACCACGCGCGTGGGCTGCCGCTCCTCGATGACGGCCAGGATGTTCTTGAGCGTCTGGGCCATCTCCACCTCGGACGGGTGGAACATGGAGTACTGCTCGCCGCCGGCCAGCAGGTCCTCGTCGGGCAGCACCTCGTGCACGTGGACGCCGTCCAGCGTCCAGCCGTGGGAGGCGGCCACGGCGGCGAGCTCCTCGCGGTTCTCGGCCAGCGTGATGTAGACGACGGCTTCGCCCCGGCGCACGCCTTCCTGGAGGAACTGCAGCCCGGTGGTGGTCTTGCCGGCGCCGGGCTCGCCCTCGATGAGGTAGATGCGGTTGGGCGTGAGGCCGCCGCCCAGGATGTCGTCGAGCCCGGCGATGCCGGTGGACAGGAGTTCGGAATTTGCCGTGCCAGCCATGGACCTCCCGGCAGGTGATCGGCTCAAACCCCGAGGCGGATGCGTGTGGGCGGCTGATGCTCCGGGCATGCTAACAGCGCCGCCCTTGTTGAGCTCGTTCCGGCACGGCGGAACGGCGCTGCCGATCAGGGCGCGGAGCCGCCGCCGAGCACGATCACGCCGGGGTGCGGGACCAGGCCACCGCTCGGCTGGAGGGTACCGACGACCACGCCGCCCCCGCCGCCCACCACGACGCTGCCGCCACCCGTGGAGCCGCCCGCGGCTGGGGCGCCCGTCGGGCCGAGCGCGCAGGCGCTGGCCACGTCGCCGGTGATCCTGCGCAACGCCGTGACCGCCGCGGACTGCTGCGTGCTGGGGGCCTGGCCGAACTGGACCGCGCCACCCGAGGCCAGGACGCGCAGCTGGCGGTTGTACGCCACCAGCAGCGGCCCGCCGCTGACCTTCACGCGCTGCCCCACGACCTGCAGGTCGCCCGGCAGCAGGCCCAGCGGCCCGGCATAGGCCGAGGCCGAGGCCGCCGCGACGATCGACACGTGGCCGTAGCTGTTGGGCGACTGGAAGCTGAACGGGTGGTTGCCCGGCACCGTGGTGGTGAGCGTCGGCGGGCAGACCAGCACCACGCGCTCGGCGGTGTTCGTCGCCACCGTGCAGTGCGCGTGGGTGGGGCCCGACAGTTGCTGGCGCCACAGCGCCGACGGCTGCTGCACGTCGAAGGTGACCGCGTCGCGGGGGCCGGTCGGATCGTTCTGCACCTTCGCCTCGAGCAGCACGCTCCAGTCGAGCAGGTGCCCGTCGGCGCCGGCCGTGCACCAGGCAGCCTGGCGCAGCCCGTCGGTGGTGCGGGCGTTGTGGATGCTCGCAGCCACCCCGTCCAGGGTGGCGCCGAGCCGCATCGCGTGGGAAACGGCACGCAAGGCGGCGCCATGGGCATCGTCCCCGGCCGGGGAGATGGTGGGCACGCTGCCGGTCAGCGCGTCTGCCGGCAAGCCGAAGAGGGCGCCGACGTGGGCGGCCGAGCCGGCGAAGGTGGCGGTGCCCAGGCCGCTCCCCAGGGCGCTGGCGTAGGCGAAGTGGGTCAGCGCGCTGACGGTCGCATGCGTGGTGGTGGCCCGGACCGCCGAGTGCACCGCGTGCAGGGGGACGGACAGCGCGGTGACCAGGCCCGTCGCCTCGTCCACGTACGTGCCGCCGGTGGCCCGCAACACGATGGGGCCCGCGTGGTCCACGCCGAGGCCCCAGGCGCCGCTGCTGTCGCTGGTCGTGCAGCCAAGGGGGTTGCCCGGTCCGGAGGGCAGGAGCGTGTGGGCGCAAACGGTGGCGCCGGCGACGAAGCCCTTGGCCACCACGCCGGACAGGCCGGCCGGCGCGCTGCTCCCCGGCAGGCCGGACGCGCCGGTAGCGCCGTTGCCGGGGGTGGGCGCCGCGCCCCCGCCACACGCTGCTACCAGCGCGGCCGCCAGGAGCCCGGCGGCCCGGCGCGCAAGGGGAAGCGGGGACGCCTGCATCCGGCCGATTATGGATGGGCTGCTGCCTGCGGCCAAGGCCGTCAGCGGCGTCAGCGCGCGAGCGTGGAGGCGCCGAACAGGCTCTGGACGAACTCGACCGCGAGCTCCGCGGTCCGGTTGCGCACGTCGAGCGCGGGATTGATCTCCACCACGTCGAGCGAGGCCAGCCGCCCGGTGTCCGCGATCATCTCCATGCACAGCTGCATCTCGCGGTAGGTCGGGCCGCCGCGCACGCCGGTGCCCACGCCGGGGGCGTCGAGCGGGTCCAGGCAGTCCAGGTCGAAGCTCACGTGCAGGTGGGTGTCCTCGTGCACGTCCTGCAGCACCTCGGACATGGTGGTGCGCATGCCGTGCTCGTCGATGTGCCGCATGTCGAACACCTGCAGGCCCAGCTGGCGGATGGCCTGCTTCTCGTCGGCGTCGACGCTGCGGATGCCCACGAAGTCGATCTGCTCCGGCGTGATGGCGGCCGGCTGGCCGCTCCAGCCCACCAGGTCCTGCGGTCCGTGGCCCAGCAGGCAGGCCACCGGCATGCCGTGCAGGTTGCCGCTGGGACTGATGGCTTCGGTGTTGACGTCGGTGTGCGCATCGAGCCAGACCACCCGCAGCTGCTTGCCGACGGCGCGGCAGTGGCGGGCCACCGCGCTGATGGAGCCGATCGCCAGGCAGTGGTCGCCGCCCATCAGCAGTGGCACGTGCCCTTGCGCCAGGGCCTGGCCGACGGCGGTGTACACCGCCCGGTTCCAGGCCACCACCTCCGGCAGGTGGCGGGTGCCGTCCTGCGCAGGCTGCCAGGGATTGGGTGGCCCGGCGAGGTTGCCGCGGTCCACCACGTCGAGCTTGCACGCGCGCAGGGCCGCGTGCAGGCCGGCGACGCGCAGCGCATCGGGCCCCATGCCGGCGCCACGGGCACTGGCGCCGACGTCGGTCGGCGCACCGATCAGGCTGACGGGTCTGCTCATCGCGCCGATTGTGCGGTGCCCGGCGCGATCGCGGTGGAACCGGGGCGGCATGCGGCTTGCCCCTGTCGGGCATCCACACGAACGGAGTCCCCATGCTGGCGATGAACTACCGCGGGCCCTACCGGGTCCGGGCCACCCACAAGGCCGAGCCCGAGATCGAGCACCCCAACGATGCCATCGTCCGCGTGACGCGGTCGTGCATCTGCGGCTCGGACCTGCACCTCTACCACGGCCTGGTGCCGGACACCCGGGTGGGCACCACCTTCGGCCACGAGTTCACCGGCATCGTCGAGGAGGTCGGCCCCTCGGTGCAGAACCTCAAGAAGGGCGACTCGGTGCTCGTGCCCTTCAACATCTTCTGCGGCTCCTGCTTCTTCTGCCAGAAGGAGCTGTACAGCAACTGCCACAACGTGAACCCGGAGGCCACCGCCATCGGCGGCATCTACGGTTACTCGCACTCCACCGGCGGCTACGACGGCGGCCAGGCCGAGTACGTGCGGGTGCCGCTGGCCGACGTGGGGCCCACGGTGATCCCCTCCGACCTCGACCTGGACGACGCGGTGCTGCTGACCGACGCCTACCCCACCGGCTACCAGGCCGCCGAGATGGGCGGCATCGAGGAAGGCGACACGGTCGTCGTGTTCGGCGCCGGGCCGGTGGGAATCTTTGCCGCAAAGTCGGCTTGGCTGCTGGGCGCGGGCCGCGTGATCGTGGTCGACCACCTCGAGTACCGGCTGGAGTTCGTCAAGCGCTTCGCCCAGTGCGAGACGGTGAACTTCAAGGAGGTGAAGGACATGGCCATGCACCTCAAGAAGATGACCGAGGGGCTGGGCCCCGACGTCTGCATCGACGCGGTCGGCGCCGAGGCGACCGGCAGCCGGATGCACACGCTGACGGGCGTCACGCTGCCGCTGCAGGCCGGCTCCGCCATCGTGCTGCACTGGTGCATCAACTCGGTGCGCAAGGGCGGCACGGTCTCCATCGTCGGGGTCTACGGGCCGACCTTCAATGCGGTGCCGATCGGCAACGCGCTGAACAAGGGCCTCACGCTGCGCATGAACCAGGCGAGCGTCAAGCGCCACCTGCCGCGGCTGATCGAGCACATCCAGGCCGGGCGCATCAAGCCCAGCGAGGTGATCACGCACCGCTTCGGGCTCGAGGACATCGCCGACGCGTACCACATCTTCTCCAGCAAGCTGGACAACTGCATCAAGCCGGTGCTGATCCCGCCGTCGGCGCGGCATTGAAGGAGGACGCCCCATGGACACCGCCGTCACCCCAAGCAACGAGACCTCGCCCGGCTTCGCCGAGAAGACCGATCCCAACGCACGGCGCACGCAGGGCGACCGCGAGCGCATCCAGGGCTGGGGCGCCGACCTGGACAAGGCCAACCGCCCGGCCGTGCCGATGGAGCGCACGCCCCAGCGGCACGTGCACCCGCACTGGGACGCACCGTCGCAGCAGCACTCGCACGTGAAGGTCTTCCACTCGGTGGAGCGCCCCGGGATCACGCCGGTCTACGGCACCAGTGCGCCGCCCACGGGCCTGTCCGGCGCGATGCGCGCGCTGGCCTTCAAATACAGCGAGAACGACCTGCGCCACTGGCTGATCCTGATGGCCGCCGACCGGGTGAACGTGGGCGAAGGCCTGCTGCAGGACCTGGCCCACGGCCACGTGCCCAACCTCTTCAAGGAGATGGGCGGCCCGGCGGAGTGGCGCCACAACCGCCAGGGCTTCGTGAAGAAGGCGGTGGTGACCACCGCCGTGGTGGGCCTGGCCTGGATGTGGCTGCGGCGCCGCCGCGACTAGCCGCTCAGGGCTTGTCGGGGTCGGCCGGGTGGCCCTGCTCGGGCTTGAGGCCGGCCTCGGTGCCCTCGGGCCGGCGCGACTCGATGAACTTGCCGATCACCAGCACCAGCAGCGCGCCGAAGGCGGCCGCGCCGTACTCCCAGACCTTGCCTTCCGGCAGGTAGGGCTTGAGGCCGGGGTCGGTGAAGATCATCTGGCCCGCGATCCAGCCCAGCAGCATGCCGCCCAGGGTGATGATGATCGGGAAGCGGTCCATCAGCTTCAGCACGATCTGGCTGCCGGCCACGATGATCGGGATGCTGACCAGGAGGCCGAAGATCACCAGCGGCAGCTGGTGCTGGCCGGCGCTCTCGGCGGCGCCGGCGATGGCCAGCACGTTGTCCACGCTCATCACCAGGTCGGCCACGATCACCGTCTTGACGGCGGCCCACAGCTTGTCGCTGGACTGGATGTTGCCGTGGTCGTCGTCGTCGTGCGGGATCAGCAGCTTCACGCCGATCCACACCAGCAGCACCCCGCCCACCAGCTTGAGGTAGGGCACCGACAGCAGTGCCAGCGCGAAGGCGATGAGGATGACCCGCAGGATGATGGCGCCGGCCGTGCCGTAGATGATGCCCATGCGGCGCTGCTGCGGCGGCAGGCCGCGGCAGGCGAGCGCGATCACCACCGCGTTGTCCCCGCCCAGCAGGATGTCGATGAGGATGATCTGGCCGACGGCGATCCAGAAGGCGGGGGTCAGGAACTCGAAAATCTCAAGCATGGAAGGGGTCAGCCTCGTTGTTCTTCAGGTGGGGCGCATTGTCCCCGAGCACCGCCATGCCTGTGGCCGTGGCGCGCGCCCCCGGGGAAAACGCTCGGATTATCCGCGCTCCGGCACAGCCGGCGGCGCCGCGGCGGGCGCGGGCAGCAACTGCCCACGCCAGAGCTGGCGCAGGGTGAGCACCGCCAGGGTGCCGACGAACAGGTTGGCGAAGACGAACAGCGGCAGCGCCAGCAGCCCGGGCGGGCCGGAGGCCCCGCGCTCGGACATCCGCATCGCGACATTGGCGATCGCCGTCACGCCGAAGGTGAAGGCCCACAGGCCGGCGCTGAAGCCCTGCGCCGCGAACCAGCGCCACAGCCGCAACAGGAACAGCGCCTGCAGCACGCCGTAGGCGAAGAGGCCCTGCACGAACAGGTCGGGCGCGCCGGCGGTGAGGCTCAACCATGCGCTGGCGCCGACGACCGGTGGTGCCAGCTGGATGCCCAGGGTGGCGCGCGCGGGCGGTGGCAGGGGCGGGCCCACGGCCTGGCGGTGCAGGATCACGGACTCCAGCGAGAGCCACGCGAACAGGCCGATGCCGAAGAAGAAGACGCCCCAATCGCGCAGCCCCAGCTCGCCGGCGACGAAGGCGGCGACGAAGTTGACGCCCACGGTCGGCAGGTACAGCACCGTGGTCGTGGACTCCGCGTCGCGGCCGCCCTGCCACAGGCGCGCGGCGCTCGCCGCGCCGTAGGCGAGCTGCCCGGCGGCGCCGGCAAGCCACAGCGCCATCGCGAGCCCGCGGGCGTGCGGCAGCACCGCGAGCGCCATGAGCATGGTGGTCAGGGGCACCAGCGCCACGAACCCGGACTGCACGGGGTGGCGCACTTCGGCGCGTGCGGCGGGGCGGGCGACCATCCACTTGGCCGCATACAGCACCATCAGCAGGGCCCACACCGCGGCGGCCACGGCCAGCACCAGCTCGCCGATGAACGCCGGCTGCTGCCACAGGCGTGCGGCGATCCGCCAGCCGTTGCCCAGGCCCGCCAGCCCCAGCACGGTGCCGAACAGCGAGGCGGGGACGGCGATGCGGGACAGGTGGGCGGACACGGCGTGCTCCTCGGTCGACAGACGGGGGATCGTACCGGCCGGCGGCGCGCGGCCGTGCATCAGGCCGTGCCCGCGTCCCGCAGCGCCTCGGCCAGGTAGGGCGCCGTGCGGCTGCCGGCCGCTTGCGCCACCTGCACCGGTGGACCGGCCGCCACGATGCGGCCGCCCTCGCCGCCGGCACCCGGGCCGACGTCGATCACCCAATCGGCCTGCGCCGCCACCCGCATGTCGTGCTCGACCACGACCACCGTGTGCCCGGCATCGGCCAGCCCATGCAGTTGCACCAGCAGGCGATCGGCGTCGGCCGGGTGGAGCCCGGTGGTGGGCTCGTCCAGCAGGTAGAGCGCCGGCGCGCGGCTGGCGCGCTGCAGCTCGGTGGCCAGCTTGATGCGCTGCGCCTCGCCGCCGGACAGCTCGGTCGCGGGCTGCCCCAGGCGCAGGTAGCCCAGGCCGATGTCCTGCAGCACCTGCAGCGGCCGCGCGATGGCCGGCTCCGCCGCGAAGGTGGCCAGGGCCTCGTCCACCGTCATGCGCAGCACGTCGGCGATGCTGCGGCCCTCCCAGGTGACCTCCAGGGTCTGGGCGTTGTAGCGGCTGCCCCCGCAGTCCGGACAGGGCGCGTACACGCTGGGCATGAACAGCAGCTCCACCGAGACGAAGCCTTCGCCTTCGCAGGTGGCGCAGCGGCCCTTGGGCAGGTTGAACGAGAACCGGCCGGCGTCGTAGCGCCGGCGGCGGGCGGCCGGGGTGGCGGCGAACAGCTTGCGCACCGCGTCGAAGAGGCCGGTGTACGTGGCCAGGTTGGAGCGCGGCGTGCGGCCGATCGGCTTCTGGTCCACCTGCACCAGGCGGCCGAGGTGCTGCCCGCCCTCGACGATGCGGCCTTCCAGCGGCAGCGCCGCCTCTTCCGGGGGGCCCGCATCGGCTGCGGGCGCGTCGTCGGCGTCGGGCCCGCCCGTGCCCAGCTGCCGGGCGACGAGTTCGTGCAGGGCCTGCGTCACCAGGCTCGACTTGCCCGAACCCGACACGCCCGTCACCACGCAGAAGCAGCCGAGCGGAAACGCCGCCTCGACGTCCTGCAGGTTGTTGCGCCGCACGCCGGCCATCCGCAGCCACCCGCGCGGCGGGCGGAGCGCACGCCGCGGCGCCGCCACGGTGCCCAGCAGGTATGGCCGGGTGCGCGACTCGGCGACCGCCGCGAGGCCTGCCGGCGGGCCGCTGTACAGCACGCGCCCGCCCTGCTCCCCGGCGCCCGGCCCCACGTCCACCAGCCAGTCGGCGCGGCGCATGGTGGCGACGTCGTGCTCCACCACGAAGAGCGTGTTGCCGGCGGCCTTGAGCCGCTGCAGCGCGGTGAACAGCGCTTCGCCGTCGGCCGGGTGCAGCCCGGCGGTGGGCTCGTCGAGCACGTACACCACGCCGAAGAGGTGCGAGGCCAGCTGCGTGGCCAGCCGCAGCCGCTGCAGCTCGCCCGGCGACAGCGTGGGCGTGCTGCGGTCCATGGAGAGGTAGCCCAGGCCGAGCTGCTCCAGGGTGGCGATGCGGGCCAGCACGTCGCGCGCGATGCGCCGGGCGGCCATGCGCTTTTCCTGCGATCCGCCGGGCGTGCGGCGCACGTCCGGCGCCGCCGCATGGGCCGATCCGCCGGCGGCCACCCGGCGCTGCGTGGCGGCGCGGGCGGCGGCCCGCCCCAGCACGCTTCCGGCGGCCACGGCGTCGGTGCCGGCGGCCACCGGCTCCAGCACGCGGCGCAGGGCGGACAGGGGCAGTTGCGCGAAGGTGCCGATGTCCAGCCCCGCGAAGCGGACCGACAGCGCCTCGGGCTTGAGCCGCTTGCCCGCGCAGGTCGGGCATCCCGACCAGCGCAGGTAGCGCGACACGCGCTTCTTCATCATCGCGCTCTCGGTGGTGGCGAAGGTCTGCAGCAGGTAGCTGCGCGCGCTGGTGAAGGTGCCCATGTAGCTGGGCTCCGCCCGGCGCCGCAGCGCATCGCGCGTCTCCTTGGGGGTGAAGCCGGCGTAGACCGGCACCGCCGGCGTCTCGTCGGTGAACAGGATCCAGTCGCGCACCTTCCGGGGCAGCTGGCGCCAGGGCACGTCGACGTCGTGGCCCAGCGTGACCAGGATGTCGCGCAGGTTCTGGCCGTGCCACGCCGGCGGCCAGGCCGCGATGGCGCGCTCGCGGATGGTCAGGTCCGGATCCGGCACCATCGACGCTTCGGTCGCGTCGAACACCTGGCCCAGCCCGTGGCAGGTCGGGCAGGCGCCCTGCGGCGTGTTGGGCGAGAAGTCCTCCGCGTACAGCATGGGCTGGCCGCGCGGATAGGTGCCGGCACGCGAATAGAGCATGCGGACCAGGCTGGACAGCTGGGTGACGCTGCCGACCGAGGAGCGTGCGCTGGGCGTGCCGCGCTGCTGCTGCAGGGCGACCGCCGGCGGCAGCCCTTCGATGGCGTCCACATCCGGTGCGCCGGCCTGCTCGATCAGCCGGCGCGCGTACGGCGAGACCGACTCCAGATAGCGGCGCTGCGCTTCGGCATAGAGCGTGCCGAACGCGAGCGACGACTTGCCGGAGCCCGACACGCCGGTGAAGACGACGAGCGCGTCACGCGGGATGTCGACGTCGACGTTCCGCAGGTTGTGCTCGCGCGCGCCGCGCACGCGCACCATGCCGTGCGGATCGGCGCCCTCCGGTGCGGGCTCGCCGGGGTCCTGCGCCTGGTGCTGGGGGTCCCGGGCCATGGCCCGACCTTACGGGGCCGCCGCCGCACAAGCCGTCGGCCGCTGCAGCACGGCCGCGTAGGAGCACGCAGCCGCGCCGCGGCGCCTGCGCAGCTCAGCCGGTGGCGAGCCCCGGGTTGGGCAGCGCGCCGGTGAGCCGCGGGACGTTCACCTGCCGCGCCGCAACCTTGCCGCCACGGGCGCGCAGCCAGCCCTCCACCAGCTCCCACACCGGGCGGTTGCTGGGGGCGTTGCGCGCCTCCTGCGACACCGGAGCCCAGCCGGCCACCTTGTAGGTCTTGGAGGCTTCGATCGGGCGTCCGGCCAGCCGCATGTCCTCGATGCGCCGGCCCGCCGGTGCCAGCGGGTTGCAGCTGTACTGAAGGCCGCCCACGCGCACCATGTCGCCGCCCTGCTGGTAGTACGGATCGGGATTGAACAGGTTGTCCGCCACGTCCTCCAGCACCGTCTTGATCATCTCGCCCGACATGCTGGTCAGGGTGGCCTGCGAGTAGGTGGTGGCCGTCATGTCCATCAGCCACTCGCGGGTGATGGCCTGGCCGGGCAGCAGCGTCGTGCCCCAGCGGAAGCCCGGCGAGAACGCGATCTCGGCGCCCTGCACTTCCATCAGCGCGTCCAGCAGCAGCTGGTCGCCCGATCCGTTGAAGTTGCCGCGGCGGTACAGCAGCCCCTCGGTGACGGCGAGCGTCTCGTTCAGGCGGGCGAGGTGGGGCGCGCGCACCCGGTCGATCAGCGCCTGCATGGCGGGGTCGGCCGGCAGGGCATTGGCGAACACCGGCAGCAGGCGGTAGCGCACGTCCTGCACGCGCTTGCCGCGCACGTCGAGCTCCAGCAGGCCCAGGAACTTGCCGTTGCTGCCGGCGTTGGTGACCAGCGTGCGGCCGGCGCGGTTGTCCACCGGCACCGGCACCGGCACGCCGTCGTGCGTGTGGCCACCCAGGATGACGTCGATGCCGGTGACCCGGCCAGCCAGCTTGAGGTCGACGTCCATGCCGTTGTGGCTGAGCAGCACCACCGCCTGCGCGCCCTTGGCGCGCGCCTCGTCCACCACCTTCTGCAGGTTCTGCTCCTGGATGCCGAACTCCCAGTCGGCCACGAAGTCGCGCGGGTTGGCGATCGGCGTGTAGGGAAAGGCCTGGCCCACGATGGCCACCGGCACGCCGTTGATCTCGCGCAGCACGTAGGGCTTGAAGACCGGGTCGCCGAAATCCGCGGTGCGCACGTTCTGCGCCAGGAAGTCGATGCGGCCGGCGAAGTCCTTCTGCACGATCTCCTGCACCCGGTCCATGCCCAGCGTGAACTCCCAGTGCCCGGTCATCACGTCCACGCCCAGCAGCTTGCCGGCGTCCACCATGTCCTGCCCTCGGGTCCAGAGCGCCGTGCCCGATCCCTGCCACGTGTCGCCGCCGTCCAGCAGCAAGGCGCCGGGGCGCTCGGCGCGCAGCCGCCGCACCAGCGTGGCCAGGTGCGCGAAGCCGCCCACCTTGCCCCAGCGCCGAGCGGCGGCCTCGAAGTCCAGGTGGGTGAAGGCATGGGCCTGCGCGGACCCGGCCGGCACCCCGGCGGCCTTGAGCAGGTGCTCGCCGACCAGGTGCGGCAGGCGCCCCTGCATGCTGCCGATGCCCAGGTTGACGCTGGGCTCGCGGAAGTGCACCGGCAGCAACTGCGCATGGCAGTCGGTCATGTGCATGAGGGCCACGTTGCCGAAGCGCGGCACGTCGTAGAGCGCCGCGGCATCGGAGGACTGCGCCCGGCCGGCCAGGGGCAGGCCGGCCGCGGCACCGGCCGCGAGGAGTTGCATCAGCTCACGCCGGGAGAGGTTCATGGAGGGTCTCGAAGGAATTCAAGTCGCGGGCTGCACCGGGCGCCGCGCCGGTGCGCCCCGCGACGGATCAGCGGTTGACCGGCGACTGCGGGTCCAGCAGCAGCGCCATCACGTGCTGGATCTGCTGCTCGGTCAGGTTGCCCATGTGGCCCGAGCGCGGCATGTTGGAGCAGGCGTTGTACGCCTTGGCGTTCCAGATCTTGCCCCAGGTGTACTCGACGATCGGCTTGGCCGCGGCACTGTTCGGATCGGTCACGCCGCGCAGCTTGCCGTAGTTGTAGAGGCTGGGGCCGATGGTGCCGAAGGAGATCTCCTCCTTGGAGATCTGGTGGCAGTTGTAGCAGTTGCCGCCGTTGGCGCTGGCCGCCGTGTCGGTCCAGGTCAGGCCGCGCCCGCTCTGGGCGATCTGCTCGCCCTGCTTCCAGTCGCCCAGGAACTTGCCGTCGGCCGGCCAGCGGATGGTCTTGAGGTTGGCTTCCTCGATGCGCTTGGCCGTCGCCGCATCCAGCGGCTTGCCCGCCACGTCGGCGGCATTGCACAGCCGCAGCGTCTCGTCGATGGCGGTCACCCGCTCCACCTTGGCGATGCCCTCGCTGCGGAAGGCGGTCTTCACCATGTCCTGCGCGATGCGGTCGAGGTCGGCCGGGGACGGCACGCTGGCGCAGCCGGCAGCCAGGACCGCGCCGGCGGCGGCGAGCCAGGCGATCGTCTTGTGGGTCTTGGTCATGTGCGTCTCCTTCAGCGCTTGATCGCCGGCGCCACGGACTTGGCGCCCTTGGCGTTCACGCCCAGGTAGGTCGACAGCGCGGTGAGCGCGTCGCTGCCGAACTCGGGATAGGGAAAGCGCTGCTGCCGGTAGCAGTCGTTCAGCCGCAGCTGCATGCTCCACATCTGGCCGTTGGAGACCCGGTAGGCCGGCCAGGCGGCGAAGCCGACGCCGTCGCCGGGGTTCTTCGTCAGGTTGGGCAGGTCCTGCAGCCGGATGCGCTTGCCTTCCTCGCCGTGGCAGGAGGCGCAGGAGAAGTCGTGCGTGCCGCCACGCATGAAGAAGATGCGCTTGCCGGCTTCGTAGAAGGTGCGCTCCTGCGCGTGCGATTGGGGCAGGTTGAACGGCAGGCCCTTGGATTCGGCGGCGACGTAGGTGGCCAGCGCCGTCACGTTGGCCATCTCGCCCCGGCCGAACGGCGTCTTGGCGACTTCGGCGGCATTGAAGCCCTGCAGCCGCTCCATGCAGGTGACCAGACGCGACTCGAGGTCCTGCACCTTGGCCGTGTCGGGGAAGTAGCGCGGCAGTTCCACGAACGCGCCCCGGACCACGCCGGGACCCTTGCCCAGGTCGCACTGCTCCAGCGAGGCGTTCTTCGGGCCGCGCTTTTGCTTCCAGAGCGCCTCGCCCTTGGCTTCGAACAGGTCGGCCGGGTTGCCGTCCGCGAGCATCGCGCGGTACTCCTCGATCGACTGCGTGGCCGACTTCGGCGCGGTCTGCGCCAGCGCCGGCAGGGCCACGGCCGTGCAGGCGAGCACGAGCGCCAGTGGGGTTGTCCTCATCATGTCTCCTCCTGCCCCCCGCGGGGTGCGCTGTCGTTCTCGGGACGCCGCGGCGCTGGCCGCGGCCCTGGCGTCAGGACACGGTGGCTTCGTCGGTCCGCGTCTCGCCCTTGTTGTCCTTCCAGCTCACCGCGATCTTGTCGCCGGCCTTGGCGCCCTTGATCGTGAACTGGAGGAACGGGTTCTTCGACACCGCCGGGCCCCACTCGGCCTTGAGGACCGGCTTGCCGTTGTGCACGGCGCTCACTTCGGTGATGTGCCACGCGGGAATGACCTTGCCGGCGCTGTCGCGCCGCTGGCCGGTCTCCATCTCGTGGCTCATGAGGACGCGGACCACCGCGTTGGCGCCCTGCGACTGGGCCCGGATGCGCATCGGATCTGCCATGGAATGCTCCTTGAGTTCTTGCGATCAGCCGCCGCAGCCGCCGAGGGTGACCTTGACTTCCTTCTTGGTGTACAGCGCCTTGCCATCGTTGGTGATGGCGACGGCGTACACGTCGGAGGTCTGGCCCATCTTGGCGCGGGTGGCGAAGTTCGCCTCGACCGCGTCGCTCACGTCGAACTTGGCGACCAGTGCGTTCGGGTTCTTCTCGACCAGCAGCAGCAGGTGCTTCACGCCGGCCAGCGTGGTGGCGGCGCCCAGCGGCACGACGGCGCCGTTCTCGGCGATGTCGGGCGCGGTCAGGGTGACGTCCTTGCTCTCGGCGGGTGCGCCCGCGCCGTAGGCCTTGGCGGCGTCGGCGATGCTCTTGGACTCGAAGGCGCCCTTGTTCCAGGCGAGGACCTCGCGCGGGAAGAACCCGGCGGCGGCCAGCAGGCCGGCGACGACGGCGCCCTGCTTGAGTGTGTCTCGGCGTGTGTGCATGCGTACGCTCCTTGGAAGTTCAGTCGATGCTAATGAAGGATGGCCGGGGTTCCCATACGGAATATCCCTCTCGGTTCAGCGGCCGGCCAGCCAGTCGGCGACGCGGCGGGCGTCTTCCGCCGGGATGGACTGCGGCGGCATCGGGACCGCGCCCCACACCCCGCTGCCGCCCGCGCGGATCTTGCCCTCGAGGTACTCCGGCTTGCCGGCGTGGCGCGCCGCGATGTCGGCCCAGCTGGGCCCCACGAGCTTCTGCTCGGGCGCGTGGCAGGCCGTGCAGGTGTTCTTCTGCAGCACGGCGAGCAGGGCCGCCGGGGGTGCCATGCCGCGTGCCGGCGCCGCCGCTGCTGCGGTCGCGGCCGGTGCAGCGGGTGCGGCCAGCGCGACCGGCGCTGCGGCCGCTGCCGGCCGGGGCGGTGCCGCCCGCTCGGTGTCGGCCCCGCGCTGCGCGCCCACCAGCCGGTTCTGCGCCGCCAGGTTGCCATGCGCGTTGCGCGCGAAGTCGGGCAGCGACGAGGACGGCTTGGTGTCCACCGGGCAGTCGCGCATGCAGGAGGAGCCCTGCACGTCGGGCCGGCTGCGGCCGCCCAGCTCGCGCCCGGGCCACAGGGCGTGCTGCGTGTGCATGCCGTTGCGGTTGGGCAGGCGGCGCTGCACCTCGGCGATGTTGCGCTCGGACAGGACGAAGTCGTCCGGCACGATGCGCTCGAGGTTGAGCATGTAGGCGGTGACCGCGTACACCTCTTCCGTCGTGAGCGACTTGGGCTCGTTCCACGGCATGGCACGGCGGATGTAGTCCCACAGCGTCGACACCGTCGCCAGCTTCATCATCGAGGTGCGGCCGGGATAGTCCGGGCGGCGCAGGTTGGCCACGCGGCCGGATTCGATGTCCTTGGCCGTGGTGCCGCCGACGAGCGGGTTGAAGACCTGGTTGGATTCGCCGAACACGCCGTGGCACGAGGCGCACTTGGCCTCCCACACCTCCTGGCCGCGGGCGACCGAGCCCGAGCCGGGCGGCAGCCCCTGGAAGTCGGGCCGCACGTCGATGTCCCAGGCCTTCACCTCGGCCGGGGTGGCGGCGCGGCCGATGCCGGGAAAGCGCTCCTGCGCCGCTGCGGCGGACCCGGCTCCCGCGAGCGCGGCGGCCAGCAGGAACTCAGGCCACCTGGACATTGCCGACCTCGCCGCTCTCCTGCACCAGCCAGGACTGGATGGCGTTGTTGTGGTAGATCGAGCGGGTGCCCCGCACCGCGCGCAGCTGCCGGTAGCTCGGCTGCACGTGGCCGGTCTCGTCGACCGCGCGGCTCTGCAGCAGCGCGGGCTTGCCGTCCCAGACCCAGTCGAGCGAGAAGCGGGTGAGGCACTTGTCCATCACCGGCGACTGCAGCCGGGCCTCGCGCCAGTTGCGTCCGCCGTCCACGCTGACGTCGACCCGGCGCACCTTGCCCCGGCCCGACCAGGCCAGGCCGCTGATGTTGTAGAAGCCCTTGTCCAGCAGCACCTGCCCGCCCGAGGGCGTGGTGATCACGCTCTTGCACTCCTGGATGCTGGTGTACTGCCGGTGCGTGCCGTCCGGCATCAGGTCGACGTAGTGCAAGGCTTCGTCCTTGGCCGCCCAGGGCTGGTCGCCCACCTCCACCCGTCGCAGGTACTTGACCCAGCTGACGCCCTGCACGCCCGGCACCACCAGGCGCAGCGGGTAGCCGTTCTCGGGCCGCAGCATCTCGCCGTTCTGGCCGTAGGCCACCAGCACCTGGCCCGAGGTGACCAGCGACATCGGGATGGTGCGCGTCATCGACGAGCCGTCGGCGCCCTCGGCCAGAATGAACTTGCCGCGCCGGAGGTCGGCGCCGGCCATCTCGAGCAGCGTGACCAGCGGCACCCCAGTGAACTCGCTGCACGACAGCATGCCGTGCGTGTACTGGCAGGTCGGCACGGCCACGTTGCCCCACTCCATGCCGGTGTTGGCGCCGCACTCGATGAAGTGGAAGCGCGAGACGCTCGGCAGGCGCATCAGCGCGTCCATGGTGAACACCTTGGGCGTCTTCACCAGGCCATTGACCATGAAGCGGTGCTGCGAGGGGTCGATGTCCCACCAGCCCTGGTGGTGCCGCTCGAAGTGCAGCCCGCTGGGCGTGACGATGCCGAAGAGCGACTGCAGCGGCGCGAACGACACCGAGGCCTGCCGCGTCTGGGTCAGGCCCGGGCTCTGGCGGCGCTGCACGTTGCGCTCGAACTTGGACGGCAGGCCGTAGCCGTCGGTGACCACCGGCTGCCCGAGGCCGCGCGTGTGCGGCGGCAGTTGCAGGATGGCGGCTTCACCGTCCGCCGGTTGCGGCTGGGCCTGGGTGCCCGCGGCCGCGGCGCCGGCCGCGGCCGCGAAGGCGGCGCGGATGAAGCCCCGGCGCCCGGCGCGGCTCTCCTCCTGGTGCCGGCGGATGCCGTCGGCGTCGAGGAAGTGCTCCGGGGCCCGGAGCAGTCGGCCGGTGCCGTGCGTCTGCGTCACGTTGTCTCGCCAGTTCCAGATATAAGGATGAACGGATATTAGGCCGGTTTTGCCGCGCGCAGGCGGCGGCGCCCTTGGGGCTTACCCCGATGCCGTGCGGTTGGCCTGGCGCACGCGCTCGTCGAGGTAGGCGCCGTAGAAGTCCGGGATGCCCGCGCCGACCAGACGTGGCGCCAGCTCCCGGCCGCCGGTGCCGACGAACAGCACGGTCGGCGCCACCCGGATGCCCCAGCCGGCGACCAGTGCCTGGTGCGTGGCCGGCTGCCCGGCGAAATCGAGCAGGCGCTGCGCGCTGCCCAGGTCGACCTGCACCACCGGCTGCCCTTCGGCGCGCAACGGCACCAGGTACCCGGTGCGCACCAGGTGGCAGTGCGGGCAGCCCTGCAGGCTGACCATCACCACCAGCGCCTTGCCCCGCGCCCGGGCCGCGGCGGCCTCGTCCAGCAGCGACGCCGGCGCCGGCAGGGTGCTGCCGGCGGCGCGTGCCCCGGTGCCCCAGGCGGCCAGCGCCAGCAGCGCGGCACGGCGCCTGGGCGAGAAGCTGCGCGCGCCCGTCACCGTGCCTCCCGCTCCATGAGCAGGTAGGTGTTGTAGGCGTTCATGCGGTTGGCGGCGCGGAACAGGGGCAGGTGTTCGAAGCGGGACCAGTCGGCCCGCGCGTAGGCGTCGTCGAAGGGCTCCAGTTCGCGCGCCGCCTGGCCCATCGCCTGCCGCAGGTGGGCCAGGTAGTCGCGCGTGAGCTGCAGGTCGGCGCGCGCCGAGGTCGAGGCGGGGCCGTGCCCCGGCACCAGGACCGCCGGTTCGAGTGCCAGCAGGGTGTCCAGCGCGCCGATCCAGCGCCGGCTGTCCGCCTGGCCCACGAACGGGATGCGGCCGCGGAACACCAGGTCGCCGGCGAACAGCACGCGCTCGCCCGGCAGCGCCACCACCAGGTCCTCCGGGGTGTGCGCCGGACCGACCGGCTGGAGCAGCAGGCGCACGCCGCCGACCACCAGCTCGCGCGGCCCGTCGATCCACTCGTCGGCCGGCACCAGCCGGGTTGCGCCGTCGATCCAGGGCGTCAGTTCGGTGCGCGATGCCGCCAGGCGCGCGGTGGCGGTGTCGGAGTGCAGGTACTCGCGCGCGCCGCGGTGCGCCAGGATGCGCGCGCCCTGCGCCTGCAGCTCCTGCAGGCCGTAGATGTGGTCGGCGTGGTAGTGCGTCACCACCACGTGCGTCACCGGCCGGCCGCCGATGCGGCGGACCTCGGCGAGCAGCTCGCGTGCCAGCGCCGGCGCGCCGAGCGCATCGACCAGCACCGTGCCGGCCGGCGTCAGCACGATGCCGGCGTTGGAGATGAAGTTCCGGTTGGCCGGGCTGCCGAGGGCGGCGTCTCCCTCCACCATCCAGGCGGAGGCGGAGACTTGCCGGGCCTGCACGGGCCGCGGCGCCGGCTGGGCCCGGGCGCCGCGCGACAGCGGCAGGCCGGCGGCCAGCAGGAGCGCGGCGCGGCGGCGCATGGTGTGGCGCGGGCTAGTGGAGGTCGGCTTCGATGGCGATCTGCGTGCAGACGGCACGGCAGAGCGTCACGACCCGGTCGTTGACGATGCGGTAGAAGATCTGCACGCCTTCGCGGCGCTTGCCCAGCACCCCCGCCTGGTAGAGCGTGTTGAGGTGCTGCGACATGTTGGGCTGCGTGGTGTCGATCTCCGCCAGCAGCTCGCTCACGTTCTTCTCGCCGTTGCACAGGCTGCTGATGATCTTCAGCCGCATGGGGGCCGACATCACCCGGAAGATCTCGGCGGCCATCTCGAAGACCTCGTCCGATTCGGCGACGGCCGCGGTGCTGGCGGGCTGGCGTTTGGTGGCCATGGGGTGTGCGGGGAGTTCGGCGAATATTACCAGCGGCGAATGGATGGCGGTGGCGCGGACGGCGCCACCGCAGATCGATGCCGGGTCGAGCCCGGCATGACGGGTCTTTCTCCCTGGGCTGGTGCCGCCGGCGGTCGTGCCCAGAAGCTTGTCATTGCGGGCCCGACCCGCAATCCAACCCGGCCCCCGATCACCCGCCGCGGCCGAGCGTCACGCCCGCCCGCGGCAGCGGTTCAAGGCTTGATGTACGCGAACCGCTCGCGCGACTGCAATTGCCCGATGCGCGCCACGCCCGACGGCGTGAACTCGGCGTCCATGGTGAACTGGTCCCGCTTGAGGTTGCGGTTGCGCAGGGTGATCTCGCAGACCTCGAAGCGCACGCCGCGCGCCTTCAGCGCGCTGACCAGCGCGCCGTAGTCGATGTCGGCGTTGTTCCGGTCGCGCGCACCGTCGAACAGGAAGTCGACGCCTTCCGCGTGCGTGACCACCACGATCTTCGTCTGCGGCGCGACGTCCAGGTGGTTGCGGATGTTGCGCAGCCCCTTCGTGGCCTGCGAGGCGGCGTGGTCGATGTGGTAGACCACCTGGTCCTGCGCGTGTGCGGCCGCGGCGGCGGCCAAAGCCAGGAGGACCGTGGCGGTGCGTGCGGCGGTGCGGATGATCTGCTGCATGGGAAGAGCCTCTCGTTGGAGCGCGGCACCTTACACGCAAAGCCCCCGCCCGCCAAGGCTGGGCCCCGGCGTTTTCGCCCCACGCGACACCCCTTGTTTATCATTGGCGGTTCCCCGCGGGGCCGCCCGGCTCCGGGGCGCCCCGGGAAGGGCCCTTTGCCATGACGCCAACCATCGATCCCGTCACCGCCACCCGCACCGTCGTCTTCGGCGCGCTGGTGCTCGGCCTGCTGCTCGGGGCGGTCGGCCAGGCCAGCCGCTTCTGCGTGCGGGGCGGCATCTCCGACTGGGTGGTGTTCCGCGGCCCGGCGCGGCTCTTCGCCTGGGTGCTCGCCGTCGCCGTCGGCGCCGTCGGCGTGCAGGCACTGGTGAGCGCGGGCGTGTTCGATGCCACGCGCGCCGTGGGCTGGAGCGACCGCTACCTCTGGCTGTCGTACCTGCTGGGCGGCACCCTGTTCGGCTACGGGATGATGCTGGCACCCGGCTGCCCGCAGCGCTGCCTGGTCAAGGCCGGCCAGGGCGACCTGCGCGCCGTGGTCACCCTGGTGCTGCTGGCCATCGTGGCCCTGATGACCCTGCGCGGCGCCTTCGCCAGCCTGCGCGTGGCTTTCCTGGACAGCCTGGGCGTGCCGCTGGGCGGGGCACAGGACCTCGGCTCCCTGGCGGCGCAGGTGCTGCCGCTGCCGGCCGGCGTGCTGCGCTGGCTGGTGGTGGCCGCGGTGGTGGCCGCGGTCGGCGTGTTCGCCTGGCGCACCCGCGACCGGCTGGACCGCATGGCCTGGTTCGCCGGCATCGCCGTGGGCCTGCTGGTGGCCGCCGCCTTCTGGCTCACCGGCCACGTCGGCTTCGTGGCCGAGCACCCCGACACGCTGGAGCCGGCCTGGCTGGGCACCCAGTCGCGCCGGCCCGAGGGCCTGTCGTTCTCGGCGCCGCTCGCGCATTCGCTCGACCTGCTCACGCTGTGGTCGGACAAGGCGACGGTCGCCAGCTTCGGCGTGATGCTGGCGCTGGGCGTGCTGCTCGGGAGCCACGCCAGCGCCCGCCTGCGCGGCGAGTTCCGCATCGAGTCCTACGGCAATGCGCGCGAGATGCGCGACGACTTCACCGGTGCCCTGCTCATGGGCTTCGGCGGCGTGACCGCGGTCGGCTGCTCGATCGGCAACGGGGTGACCGGCCTGGCGCTGCTCTCCGGCGGGGCGCTGCTGGCCGTGGCCGGCATGGTCGGCGGCGCGCTGCTCGCCCTGCGGGTGCAGATGAAGCGGGACGCGGCCCTCGAGGCCGGCGGCACCGTGTCCTCCGCCGCCGCCTGACGCGGGGGCTTCCTTCGACCGGTTCGGCATGAGCTCATGCCGAAATCCTGCATTGCGGGTGCGTGCGGCCGCGCTTACAGTACGCCCGCCCCCACTGCCCGAGGAGAGACCCTGATGCACAAGAATCCCGGCTGGCGCGCCGCCGCCCTGGCCGCCGCACTCGCCACCCCCGCACTGCCTGCGCTGTCGCAGACCCCCGACGCCCTGTACGTCGCCAGCCTGGCCGCCACCTGCGCCAATTGCCACGGCACCCAGGGCCGCACCGTCGAGGGCTCCACGGTGCCCGCGCTGGCCGGCACGCCGCGCGAGACCATGTCCACCCAGCTGAAGGCCTTCAAGTCCGGCGCACGGTCCGGAACCATCATGCACCAGCTGGCCAAGGGCTACAGCGACGCCCAGATCGAACAACTCGCGGCCTACTTCGCCGCCCAGAAGAAGTGAGTCCCGCCATGTTCCAGCGCCGCTCGTTCCTGCAATCGTCCGCCGCCCTGTCCCTGCTGGGCCTGGGCGCCTGCGCCAGCACCTCCTCGATCCCGTCCAAGGCCCGCGTCGTCGTGGTCGGCGGCGGCTACGGCGGCGCCACTGCCGCCAAGTACGTGCGCCTCCTGTCCGAGCAGAAGATCGACGTGGTGCTCGTCGAGCCCAACGAGGCCTTCGTCTCCTGCCCGCTGTCCAACCTGGTGCTGGGCGGCAGCCGGCAGATGGGCGAGATCACGGTGCCGTACGCCAACCTCTCGCGCCGCCACGGCGTGACGGTGGTGCGCGACCTGGTGAGCGCGATCGACGCCAGCGCGAAGACGGTGCGCCTGGCCGGCGGTGCGACCATCGGCTACGACAAGCTGGTGGTCTCGCCCGGCATCGACCTGATGTTCGGCGGCATCGACGGGCTGCAGGCCGCGCAGCAGGCCGGCACCGTGCTGCAGGCCTGGAAGGCCGGGCCCGAGACCGTGGCGCTGCGCCGCCAGCTGGAAGCGATGCCCGACGGCGGCGTCTACGCCCTCACCATCCCCGAGGCGCCCTACCGGTGCCCCCCCGGCCCCTACGAGCGCGCCTGCCAGGTGGCGGCCTACTTCAAGGCCGCCAAGCCGCGCAGCAAGGTGCTGGTGCTGGACGCCAACCCGGACGTGACCTCCAAGGGCGCCCTCTTCAAGAAGGTGTGGGCCGAGCAGTACAAGGGCATCGTGGAGTACCGCCCGCAGCACAAGGCGACAGCGGTCGACGCGCGCAACGGCATCGTGAAGTTCGAAGTGCAGGACGACGTGAAGGCCAGCGTGCTGAACGTGCTGCCGCCCATGCGCGCCGGCGCCATCGCGGTGCAGGCCGGCCTGAACAACCTGGCCAACAACCGCTGGTGCGGCGTGGACTACCAGACCTTCCAGTCGACGGTGGCGCGCGACGTCCACGTGCTCGGCGACGCGATCCAGATCGCCCCCGGCATGCCCAAGAGCGGGCACATGGCCAACAACCACGCCAAGGTGGCGGCGGCGGCGATCGTGGCCCAGCTCTCCGGCTGGCAGGTCAACCCGGCGCCGATGCTCACCAACACCTGCTACAGCTTCACGGACGAGAAGAACGTGGTGCACGTGGCCAGCGTCCACGAGTACGTGGCCGCGGAGAAGACCTTCAAGACGGTCGCCGGCTCCGGCGGCCTCAGCGCCGCGCCGACGGAACTGGAAGGTGCCTACGCCTGGAACTGGGCGCGCAACATCTGGGCCGACGCGCTCGCCTGACGCTGGAGCGGGAGCGGACAGCCGGACGCAGAGGACGCAGAGGATTCGCGAAGGTCGCAGAGGATTCGCGAAGGTCGCAGAGGAAGAGAAGAAGGGAACAGAGGAGAGAGGAAGGTGAGTCCTCTTCCTCTTCCTCTTCCTCTTCCTCTTCCTTTTCCTTTTCCTTTTCCTCTTTCTTTTCCTCTGCGACCTCCGCGCAATCTTTGTGACCTCTGCGTTCGGCCGTCCGCACCCGAATCCACGCCAATCGTGCCGCAGCCCGCTCCCCGAGCGGACCAGCAGCTATTAAATCGATAGCAAGCGAGCCGTCAGGCGCGCTGCAGGCGGAACACCGCCCGCCGCTCGCCCACCGGCGCGCCGCGCACGCTGAGGATCTGTTCGGCGCGCCAGGGCCGCAGCGCCTCGCGCTGCCGGTCGTCCAGCCAGCCGAGCTGGTCGAGCACCTCGACGGTGGCGGCGAACAGCGCGGGCCGGCTGCCGTCGATCACCTTGACCGCGAAGGCCTGCCCGCGGCTGGCGCTGCCCACCACCTGCACGCCGTCGGCACCCACCTTGGTCACCCAGTCGCCGGCGCCCACCTGCATGAAGGCGAGGTCGTTGCGGCCGGTGCCGGACACCAGGTCGGGGTGCGCGGTCATCGCCTGCGACAGCGTCGCGAAGCTCTCGCCGAACTCGGGGTCGCGCGTGCCGGACGCCAGGCGCGCGTAGGCCTGCGCCAGGTTCACCAGCGGCATGGCGTAGTTGGGCGCCGAGCAGCCGTCGATGCCGACCGCCAGCCGGTCCTCGGCCAGGCCCGCGGCGCGGGCCACGCTGCGGCGGATCGCCTGTTGCAGGGGATGCCCGAGCTCCAGGTAGCTGTCGACCGGCGCGCCCTGCTGCACGCACCAGGCCAGGAAGCCGGCGTGCTTGCCGCTGCAGTTGTGGTGGCGCTGGTCCCAGGCGGCGGGCGGCTGGCCGCCGTGCTCGACCAGCATGGGCACGTGGCAGCCGCACTGGAGCGCCTGCACCGGCTGGCCGATCGCCTGCAGCATGCGGTCCACCCGCTCCACGTGCACCGGCTCGCCGTTGTGGCTGGCGCACAGCATGGCCACCTCGCCGCTGCCGAAGCCGAAGCGCCGGGGCCCGCCGCCCTCGACGAAGGGCAGCGCCTGCAGCGCCTTGAGGGTGGAGCGGGTGAAGGTGAGCCAGTGCGGATCTCCGGCCTGCGCCAGCAGGCGACCAGCCGCATCGGCCACCGCCACGCAGCCGAAATGCTGGCACTCGAGCGTGCCGCCGCGGGTCGTTTCCACCAGGGGGACGAGCGTGGTCATGCGGGGATTGTCCCCCGGGCCTGCCGCAGAATGGCGCGATGGAGCCGATCCGCACCCTGGCCGACGTCGAGCGGCTGGAAGCCCAGCCGTACGAACAGGCGATCCCGGCGCGCTCGCCGTACGGCCTGATCGCCCGCGCCGCGCAGCGCTTTCCGGACCGCGACGCCTTCGTCTACCTGCCCAGCGCCGACCTGGGCGAAGCGCCGCAACGCACGACGTACCGCGCGTTGCTGGACCGCGTGCACCGCGCGGCCAACCTGTTTCGCAGCCTGGGCGTGGGCCCCGACGACGCGGTGGCCCTGCTCGCACCCAACCTGCCGGCCACGCATGCCGCGCTGTGGGGCGCGCAACTGGCCGGCCGCGCCTGCCCGATCAACCACCTGCTCCAGCCCGAACACATCGCGGCGCTGCTGCGCGCCAGCGGTGCCAAGGTGCTGGTGGCGCTCGGGCCCCATGCCGACCTGGACATCTGGGGCACCGCGCGGAAGGTGCTGCAGGCGGTGCCGCTGCCCCTGGTGGTGATCGCCGCCGATGCGGGCCACGTGCCGGACGGCATCGACTTGGAGGCCGCCCTCGCCGCGCAGCCGCCGCAGCTGCAATTCGCGCCGGTGCTGGCGCCCGACCACGTGGCCGCCTGCTTCCACACCGGGGGCACCACCGGCGCGCCCAAGCTGGCGCTGCACACCCAGGGCAACGAGGCGCACACCGGCTGGTTCGCGCACGCCTTCTATGGCTTCGACGAGCACACCGTGGAGATCAACGGCTTCCCGCTGTTCCACGTGGCCGGCGCCTTCGTCTACGGCCTGGCGCTGCTGGCCGTGGGCGGCACGCAGGTGCTGCCGACGCTCACCGGCATGCGCAACGCGGCGTTCGTGCGGCGCTACTGGCAGTTCTGCGCCCGCGAAGGCGTGACCGCGCTGGCCTGCGTGCCCACCGTGCTGGCCACGCTGTCGGGCACGCCGGTGGATGCCGACATCTCACGCGTGCGCGTCGCCTACACCGGCGGCTCGCCGCTGCCCGCCGAACTGGCGGCGCAGTTCGAGGCGCACACCGGCATCCCGGTGCGCAACATCCTGGGCATGACCGAGTGCGCCGGGCTGCTGACGATCGAGCCGCTGGCGTCGCCGCGCGTGCCGGGATCGACCGGGCTGCGGCTGCCGTTCAGCGAAGTGCGCGTGGTGCCCTGGCAGGGCGATGCGGTCCGGCTCGATGCGCCCTGCGCGCCCGGGCAGACCGGCGTGGTGGCGGTGCGCGGCCCGCACGTGAGCCCCGGCTACAGCGACCCGGCGCGCAACGCCGGCATGTTCGAGGCGGGCTGGCTCGTGTCGGGCGACCTCGGCCACCTGGACGCCGAGGGCCGCCTGCACCTGACCGGCCGCGCCAAGGACGTGGTGATCCGCGGCAGCCACAACATCGATCCCGGCCTGGTGGAAGAGGCCTTCCTGGCCCATCCCGCCGTGGCGCTGTGCGCGGTGGTCGGAGAGCCCGATGCCTACGCCGGCGAGGTGCCGGTCGCCTTCGTCACGCTGCGCCCCGGCGCGCAGGTGGAGCCGGCGGCGCTGCTCGCGGCGGTGGCGCCCCGCGTGTACGAGCGCCCGGCTGTTCCCAAGCGGGTGACCATCCTGCCCAGCCTGCCGGTCACCGCCATCGGGAAGGTGTACAAGCCGGCCCTGCGGCGGCTGGCGGTGGAGGCGGGCTTGCGCGACGCGCTGGCGACGCTCGATGCGCCGGTGCAGGTGCACTGCGACGAACGCGGCGGGCAGCTGATGGCCGTGCTCACCTTCGCCGCCGCCGACACCCCGGCGCTGCGCGAGGCGGTGCAGCAGCGGCTGGCGGCGATGTCGGTGCGCTGCGAACACGTGTACGGCGCCTGAGCGCAACGCGGGCGCGTCACCAGCCCCCGCGCGCCAGCCAGTCGTCCACGCTGGGCAGCGCATCGAGGCCCCAGAACAGCTCGCCGTCGACCACGACCGTGGGCGAGCCGAAGACACCCAGCTGCATGGACGCCTCGACCGCGGCGCGCAGCAGGCGGCCGGCTTCCTCGCCGGCGCTGCCGGCCGCCAGCAGCGCCGGATCCAGCCCGGGCGGCAGCGGGCCGGCGGCGATGCGCTGCGCATCGGACAGGTCCTCCCCGTCGACCCAGTAGCGGTGGTAGAGCTGCTGCGCCAGCGGCCTGGCCAGCGCCGGCTGGTGGGCGAGCGTCCAGTAGAAGGCGCGGGCGCACGCCCGCGGATCCATCATCGGGTCGTCCGGGCCGCGCCGCAGCTGCAGGCCATGGCGCCGGACGTGGCGCGCGATCTGGCGTCGCAGGTAGTCGCCCTTGAGCGGGGTGTCCAGCAACGGCTTCAACCCCATCACCTTCAGCACGGTGACGCCCAGCAGCATCGGACGCCATGCCACCGTGCGGCCGTGGCGGGCCGCCAGCGCATCGACCTGCAGCGAGGCGAAGTAACCGAACGGGGAGATGAAGTCGAAGTGGAATTCCACGCAGCGATTGTCGCGGCCTTGACCCGCGGCCACCGCTGACGCGGGCCACAATGGCGCGATGACCCTGCTGCGTGCTCCCCTCCAGGCCCAGGTGGTCCAGTGGCTGGTGCAACCCGGCGCCCTCGTGCGCGAGGGCGAGGTGGTGCTGGTGCTCGAGGCGATGAAGATGGAGCACGAGGTGCGTGCACCCGCGACGGTGCGGGTGCGCGAGCTGTTCCATGCGCCCGGCGACACCGTGGCCGAGGGCGAAGCCCTGTGGGCGGCCGAGCCGGCATCCGGCGACGCGGCAGCCGCCACGGCGGCGACGCCCGCGACGCACACCGCCGCGGCCCTGCGCCCCGACCTGCAGCGGGTGCTGGACCGCCATGCGCTCACGCTGGACGCGCAGCGGCCGGAGGCGGTGGCGCGGCGCCACGCGCTCGGGCTGCGCACGGCGCGGGAGAACGTGGCCCACCTGTGCGATCCGGGCAGCTTCTCGGAGTACGGCGCGCTGGCCGTCGCGGCGCAGCGCAGCCGCCGCACGGAAGAGGACCTGCAGCGCAACACCCCCGCCGACGGCCTGGTGGCCGGCATCGGCTCGGTGAACGGCGCCGACCTGCCGGCGCACGCTGCGCGCACCGTGGTGCTGGCCTACGACGCCACCGTGCTGGCCGGAACCCAGGGCGCGCGCAACCACCAGAAGACCGACCGCCTGCTGGAGCTCGCGTTCCGCAACCGCTTGCCCGTGGTGCTGTTCGCCGAAGGCGGCGGCGGGCGGCCGGGCGACACCGACATGCCGGTGGTGGCGGGCCTGCACATCGGCACCTTCGCCGGCTTCGCGCGGCTCAACGGCTGGGTGCCCACCATCGGCATCGCCGCCGGCCGCTGCTTCGCCGGCAATGCGGCCCTGCTGGGGTGCTGCGACGTGATCATCGCCACCCGCGACGCCAACATCGGCATGGGCGGACCGGCCATGGTGGAAGGCGGCGGCCTCGGGCGGGTGCCGCCCGAAGCCATCGGACCGGCACCCGACCAGCACCGCAGCGGCGTGGTGGACGTGCTGGTCGACGACGAAGCGCAGGCGGTGCGCGTGGCGCGGCAAGTGCTGGGCTGCCTGCAGGGCCCCCTGGCCGCGTGGCAGGCGCCGGACGCGGCCGCGCTGCGCCAGGTGGTGCCCGAGAACCGGCTGCGCGCCTACGACACCCGCGCCGCGATCCACGGCATCGCCGACACCGGGACGGTGCTGGAGCTGCGCGCCGGCTTCGGCCTGGGCATCCACACCGGGCTGGCGCGAATCGAGGGGCGCGCCGTGGGCTGGATGGCCAGCAACCCGGCGCACCTGGGCGGCGCGATCGATGCCGACGCGGCCGACAAGGCGGCGCGCTTCCTGCAGCTGTGCAATGCCCACGGGCTGCCGGTGGTGAGCCTCGTGGACACCCCCGGCTTCATGGTCGGACCCGACATCGAGCGCCAGGCGCAGGTGCGGCACGTGAGCCGCATGTTCATCGCCGCCGCGCACCTGCAGGTGCCCTGCTTCGCGGTGGTGCTGCGCAAGGGCTACGGGCTGGGCGCCATGGCGATGACGGCCGGCGGCTTCCACAGTCCGCAGTCCACCGTCGCCTGGCCCACCGGCGAGTTCGGCGCCATGGGCCTGGAAGGCGCGGTGAAGCTGGGCTTTCGCAAGGAGCTGGAAGCGCAGCCGGACGGGCCGCAGCGCGAGGCGCTCTACGAGCGGCTCCTGGCCCAGCAGTACGCCAACGGCCAGGCCATGCGCATGGCCGAGACGCTGGAGATCGACGCGGTGATCGACCCCGCGGACACGCGGGGCTGGCTGGTGCGCGCACTGGCGTCGGCGCCGCCGGCGGCGCGCGACGCGCGCCGGCCGGTCGACGCCTGGTAGGCGCACAAGCACGGCGCGGCCGTGGCCGCGCGCGCCGTCCTTACTTGCGCTCGCCGGCGTTGGCCTGCTGTTCCTTTTCCTTCGGCGTGGTGACCGTGACCTTCGGGACTTCGATGGTCTTCTTCTCGGCCTTCACGTCGACGTCGGGAACGGTCACGCTCTTCTGGGTGGACCCGACCTGCACGTCCGGCCCCTTCACGTCGTACTTGGGCAGCTGGGCGCTGCCCTCCTGCGTCTTCTGCACGTCGTACTTGGGCAGGCTCACATTGCCTTCCTGGGTCTTGTTCACGTCGCAGGCAGCGAGACCCAGCGTGGCGGCGGCGGCCGCGGCGGTGACGATGGTCTTGATCATGGTGACTCCCTTCAGGATGTGTGGATGAAAGTGGAAGCACCGTGGTGCATCCCAGGACCTGAAGTCTGGTCGCCACCCCTGTGCGCGACTGTAGGAGCTGCCCGGGACCCCCTGTGGGGGCGAGCCTCGGCGGTACACGCCTCAGCAGCGGTGCGGGCTGTCACCTTCTTCCTACGCGGCCGCCACGCGGCTGGGTCTAGCATGGCCGCAACCCTCCGCACCCTGCCGCACCACCATCCCGCAAGCCCGGCCATGGCTTCCCCACCCCGCAAGGCCCCGAGCGACCAGCTGCCGCGCCAGCGCGCCGCCGCGGTGCGTGACCTGCGCGGGGGCGTGCGCCTGTTGTTCGACGGGCTGCGCGGCGGCATCGACCGGCTGGAGCGTGCGCACCAGCGCCTGGCCGAGGTCGATCCGCCGGTGCGGCACGTGGGACGTCCCGCCTCGGGCGTCGGCGGGCTCGTGTGGCGCGGCGTGCGCGGCGGCACCGACCTGCTGGGTGGCGGGCTCGACCTGGCCCTGGCCTCGTTGCAGGCCGCCCTGGTCCAGCCGCACCGGGACCGCGCGCCGGTGGCCGAGGCACCCGAACGCGAAGCACTGGTCGTCGCACTGAACGCGGTGGCCGGCGACCACCTGCACCGCACCGACAACCCGCTGGCGATCCCCACCCACCTGCGGGTGCGCGAAGGCCCGGCGCGGCCGCGCGTGCTGGTGCTGGTGCACGACCTGGGCATGGGTCCGCTGCAATGGCGCAGCGCCGGGCACGACCATGGCGAGGCCCTGGCGCAGGCCCTGGACGCCACGCCGGTGGTGGCGGGCTACAACAGCGGCCGGCACGTCGCCGCCACCGGCCCGGAGCTCTCGGCGCAGCTGGAGGAGCTGCTGGCCCGCTGGCGGGTGCCGGTGCAGCAGGTCGACCTGCTGGGCCACGGCATGGGCGGGCTGGTGCTGCGCAGCGCCCTGCACCACGCGGAGCGCGCGGGCCTGGCGTGGCTGGCCGACGTGCGGCATGTCGTCTTCCTGGGCACGCCGCACCACGGCGCGCTGCACAGCGCATCGCGCCGGCTCGGGTGGCGCGCGCTCGCCCCCCAGCCGCTGGCGGCCGGGCTGTCGCGGCTGGCCGGCCGGCGCAGTGACGGCATCGCGGACGTCCTGGAAGGTCGCGTGGGCGAGCGCGCGCGCGCGGACGCGGCCGGGGCCGAACCGGCCGTTCTGCTGCCCGCCGGGCTGCGCGCCCACGCCATCGCCGGTGCGGTGGGCGACGGCACCGGCGACGGCCTGGTCGCGGTGTCGAGTGCGCTGGGCCGCCATCCGGTCGCCAGCCGCGACCTGGGACTGGCACCGGAACACTGCTGGACCGTGCGGGACGTGGACCACCTCGGCCTGCTCGGCAGCGAGGCGGTCTTCCAGAAGACGCGCCAGTGGCTGGCGGGTTGAGGGGCCGCGCGCGCACAGGGGGGTGCGCACCGCGCTGACACGCGGGGGCCGGGGGGTCCTCGCAAACTGCACCAAAGCCTTACGGAGTGCGACCCATGTCCTACCTACCCCGAGCCCAGGAACAGATGAACGGCGACCTGCTGGTGCCGGAAACCACCAAGCTGTTCCTGCACCGCGTCGTGCGCGACCTCAAGGCCCATGTCGAGCGCTCGCCCGACGCGCAGCTCGAGATGACGGCACTGCTGGCGCTGGAGGGCGCACTGGGTCCCTGCCTGGAGCCGGTGCCCACCGTGCAGGAGATGCTGGACCTGCCGGACCCGGAGCTCGAGCGCCGCGGACGTGCGCTGCTGCAGGTGCGCTCCTGCTGATGGTGCGACCGACCCGCCCGCGCACGCGGGCCTGACGCCCTTGCGCCCCCCTGCCGAGACCCGCAGCCTGCGCGCCGGGTCCTGAACATGCTGCGCCCGGTCCAGAGCATTTCGCCGCAGGCCCTGGCGGCCGGCCAGCGTGCGCTGGTCCAGGACCTCGCCTGGGCCAGCGTCAGCGGCGCCTTCTCCGGCGGCGTGATCCTGGTGGCGTTCGCGCTCACGCTGGGCGCATCGCCGCTGCAGATCGGCCTGCTGGCCGCCATTCCCTTCCTGGCCCAGGCCCTGCAGCTGCCGGCCACGCTGCTGATCGAGCGCGTGCGGCTGCGGCGGCGCATCGGCGTGCTGGCGATCACGGCGGCCCGGGTGCTGGTGCTGCTGATGGCCGTGCTGCCCTTCCTCGGGGACCGCGCGCTCGCCGTGCTGGTGGTGGCCCAGGTGCTCATCGCGGGACTCAACGCGGTGGGCGGCTGCGCCGTCAACTCGTGGCTGCACCAGCTCATCCCGCACGAGCGCCTGGGCAGCTTCTTCGCGCGCCGCCTGTTCTTCGGGACCGTGCTGGCGTGCATCGCGACGCTGGCGGCCGGCATGCTGGTGGACAGTGCCCCGGCCGGCGAGCCCATGCGCGCCTACGCCACGTCGTTCGCCATCGCCGCGCTGGCCGGCTTCGTGAGTTCGTTCTACCTGGCGCGGGCGCCCGAGCCGGTGATGCACGCGGCCGGGCCCGCGAGCGACCTGGGCCAGCGCCTGGCCAGGCCTTTCCGCGACGCCAACTTCCGGCGGCTGCTGGTGTTCCTGGCCGCCTGGACGGTCGCGTCCAACCTGGCGGCGCCCTTCCTCACCGTGTACCTGATGGAGCAGCGTGGCTATCCGGTCGCCACGGTCACCAGCCTGTGGGTGACCAGCCAGGTGGCCAACGCGCTCACGCTCTACCTCTGGGGCCGGCTGTCCGACCGGCTGTCCAACAAGGGCGTGCTGGCGGTCGTGCTGCCGGTGCACTTCGCCTGCGTGCTGTCGCTGGTGTTCGTGGATGGCGTGATCGATGCGCAGTGGCAGCTCGGGCTGCTCTACGGCATCCACTTCGTGATGGGGATCGCCACCGGCGGCATTGGGCTGGCCACCGGCAACCTCGGCCTCAAGCTGGCACCGCAGGGGGAAGGCACGTCCTACCTCGCCGCGATCGGTCTGGCCTCGGCGGTCGCCGGAGGAATCTCCCCGGTCGTGGCGGGTGCGCTCGCCCAGGCCTTCCGCGCCAGCGAGCTCTCGGCCGTGGTCCGCTGGACCTCGCCCGGCGGCTTCGGCGAAGTCGCGCTCGTCAGCTTCGCGCACTGGGAGTTCCTGTTCGCGCTGTCGGCGCTGATGGGCCTGTACGTGATCCACGCGCTCTCGCGGGTGCAGGAAGGGCGCGAGGTGAGCGAACGCCAGGTGGTGCAGGCGTTCGCGCTGGAAGCCTGGCGGTCCCTCAACAGCCTGTCGTCCATCGCGGGCGCCCTGGGCAGCCTGTTCCCGTTCGAGCGCCTGTCGGAGCGGCGCAAGTGGTGGGTCGCGCGCGACCGCCGCGCCACCGCGGCGGGGCCTCCTCGGCGGGATGGGCCGGAGCAGCGCGTCGCCAGCCGGCGGCGCGCCTAGGCGCCGCGGCTGGCCAGCGCCTTCTGCAGCGTGGCGTGGATGGACTGCGGATCGGCGGGCTTGACCAGGTGGCCGGAGAAGCCGGCCATCGTCGAGCGCTGCAGGTCGGGGGTGGCGCCATAGCCGCTCAGGGCCACGACGGGCAGCGACTTGCTCAGCGCCCGCCCGACGTCGATGCCGCTGCCGTCGGGCAGCCCGAGGTCGGTGAGCACGATGTCGAAGCCGCCCGACCGCGCGGTGCGCACCGCCTCGGCGCAGGTGCCCACATGGGTCACCTGGTAGCCGTAGGTCTCCAGGCACATCACGATGGTCTCGGCCGCGTCCTCGTTGTCTTCCACGAGCAGGAGGCGCCAGCCGCCTGACCCGTCCTCGCCGGCGCCGCGGACCTCCCCCGGCTCGGCCGCGTCCTGGTCGACGTGGCTGCGCAGCCGCAGGGTGAAGGTGGCGCCCTGGCCACGTCCGGCACTGGCGGCCCGCAGCTCGCCCTTGTGCTCGTTCACCAGCCCGCGCGCGATCGCCAGGCCCAGGCCCAGCCCGCCGAAGCGCTGCGAGACCTCGCCGTCCGCCTGCTCGAAGGCGCTGAAGATGCGCGGCAGCGCCTGCGGCTCGATGCCGATCCCGTTGTCGCTGACCTCCAGCACCAGCCAGGGGCCGTCCTGCTGCGAGCGGACCCGGACCCAGCCCTCCTCGGGCGAGAACTTGATGGCGTTGCGCAGCAGGTTCCACAGCACCTGCTGCATGCGTGCCTCGTCGGCCTGCACGACGGCCGAACGGGCCGCCAGGTCCAGCCGCAGGTGCAGGCGCTTCTCGCGCACCTGGCCCTCCAGCATGTCCAGCACCACCTGCACCAGGCCGTGCATGTCCACGGGCTTGGGCCGCAGGCTCACCTTGCCCGCCGAGATCGCGGTGAGGTCCAGCAGGTCCTCGATGAGCCGCGCCTCCAGCGCCACGTTGCGCTGGATCATGGGCAGCAGGTGCTGGTACTTCTCGGGCACGCTGGCCGTGCGCTCCAGCAGGTGCGCGGCATTCGCGATCGGCGACAGCGGCGTGCGCAACTCGTGCGACAGCACGGCCAGGAACCGGTCCTTGGCGCGGTTGGCGCGCTCGGCCTCCTCCTTGGCCACCCGCAGCGCCTCGGCATCGCGGTAGTCGGCGGTGGCGTCGCGCACGATCTTGGAAAACCCGCTGTGCTCCTTGGCGTCGTTGTACAGCGGCATGAGCACGCCCTCCGCCCACAGCCGCAGGCCGTCGCGCCGCAGCATCCAGCGGTTGTCGTCGGCCTTGCCGACACGCAGCGCGTCGGCCATCTCGCCCTGGAAGGTTCCCGCCGCCCGATCCTCGGGAGTGAAGAGCGTCTCGGCGCTGCGGCCGACGATGTCGTCGCCGTCCCACCCGAAGATGTCGCGCGCGGCCTGGTTCCAGGAGCGCACCACGCCCTGCGCATCCATCAGGATCACCGCGTAGTTGCGCAGCGAATCCACCACCCGCGCGAAGATGGCGTTGGCCTCGCGCAGCTGCACCTGGGCGCTGTCGCGCGCTTCCCGCTGCGCCACCTCGCGCAGGGCGCGGTCGATCACCAGCGGCAGGCGCGCCAGGCGGCTCTTGCTCACGTAGTCCGTTGCACCGCGCTTGAGCATCTCGACCGCGTTGTCCTCGCCGATCACCCCCGAGACGAAGATGAACGGCACGCGCGGGTTCCTGGCCCGCGCCTCGGTCAGTGCCTGCTCGCCCGAAAAACCCGGGATGTCGTAGTCCGACAGGATCAGGTCGTAGGTCTGGGACGCGAGCGCGCCGATGTAGCCGGCCTCGTCCCGCGCCACTTCGAGCTGGGCCTGCGGGTACGAGGCCAGCAGGGCCTCGCGCAGCAGTTCGGCGTCGAAGCGCGAGTCCTCGAGCAGGAGGACGCGCAGCGCCCTCTCGTGGAAGCCGTTCTCCGGCAGGTGCTCATTCATACCGGCGCGTGGCCCGGGTCGACCCCGGGGGTGGTTCGTTGAGCACGGCCCAGAAGACGCCCAGGTCGGCGATGGCGGTAACGAACTGCTTGAACTCGACCGGCTTCACGACGTAGGCATTCACGCCCAGCTCGTAGCTCTTGACCACGTCCGACTCCTCCTGGGAGGACGTCAGCATCACGATGGGCATGCTGCGCAGCGACGCGGTGGCGCGCACCCGCTGCAGCACTTCCAGGCCGTTCACCTTGGGCAGCTTCAGGTCCAGCAGCATGACGGCCGGGTTGCCCTCGTCGCGACCGGCGAACTCGCCTTCGCGCATCAGGTAGTCGAGCGCCTGCGCACCGTCGCGCACCACGATCACCTCGTTGGCCAGCTGGCTGCGCTCCAGCGCCACCAGCGTCAGCTCCAGGTCGCGCTTGTCGTCCTCGACCAGCAGAATCGGTTTGAGCATGTTCAGTCCTCTCTCTTGCTCTGCGGCTTGGTGTCCGCTTGTCCTCTGGGCAGGGTGAAGCCGAAGACGGCTCCCTGGTCCGGTTCGCCGCGCGCCCACACGGTTCCGCCATGCCGCTCGACGATCCTCCTCACGCTGGCCAGGCCGATGCCCGTGCCCTCGAATTCCTCGGTCTGGTGCAGGCGCTGGAACACGCCGAACAGCTTGCCGACGTACTTCTGCTGGAAGCCCACGCCATTGTCCCGGACCTCCAGCCCCTCGCCGTCCGGATGCCGCACTGCGACCACCTCGATCCGCGGCTGGCGCCGCGTGCGGGTGTACTTGACTGCGTTGCCCAGCAGGTTGCGCAGGGCCACCTGCAGCAGGAACGGGTCGGCCCAGAGCGTCGGCAGGTCGGCGGCCACCTGCCACTGGACGTTGCGGCCCGCATCCTGCCGGTGGTGCTCGGCCACCAGCTCCTCCACCAGCACCCGGGTGTCCACGCTGGAGCGCTTGAGCGCCGAGCGCCCCATGCGCGAGAAGTCGAGCAGCGCGTCCACCAGGTGGCCGGCATACGCCGCCGCTTCCTTGACGTGCGACAGGTAGCGCATCGACCGCTCGGACAACTGCTTGCCTTCCATGTCCTGCACCAGGTCGACGTAGCCGGCGATGTGGCGCATCGGCGCGCGCAGGTCGTGCGAGACGGTGTAGGAAAAGGCTTCCAGCTCCTTGTTCACCCGGCCCAGTTCGGTCGCGACTTCGGCCATCTCCTCGGCGCGCCGCAGCACGATGCCGATGAGGGCATGCCGCAGCTCGCCCGCGGCCGAGACCTGCGCGTCGGTCCACGGCGCACAGCGGCCCTGCACCTGCTCCTGCCAGCTCTCGAAGCTCTGGCGCGGGTGGATGCGGCCGTCGGTCACCCGCAGCTCCTTGCGCGGATCGCCCGCCCAGCGGATGGTGCGCACCTGCTCCGGGCGGAACCAGAGCACCAGGTGCTGGTGGACCTGGGAGATCGACAAGGCCAGCACGCCGGCGGCCCGGTGCAGGTGCTCCGCGGCCGGCGGGTACTCCTCCACCAGCCGGTCGGTGCACCAGGTCTCCTGCCCCTTGGCGCCGATCCACTGCGCCAGCGCGGCGATCTGCGCCCGGTCGGGGGTTTCACCGGTGGTCCAGCACTGGTCGTTGAGCACCACGGCCGCGCCGGAGGCCTGCGCCATGCGCAGGAGGATGGCCGGCTCGGCCACGAGGCCCTGCAGCGTCGAATCGCCGTGCGCCAGGTGCGAGACGATCTGCAGCGTCAGTTGCCGCAGCTCCAGGCGCAGGGCCACCTCGGCCTGGTCCTCGCGCGCCGCGATCTGCAGCGAGAGCAGGCGCCCCAGGTGCTCGCAGGCGGCCCGGGTCTGGAACGGCAGCTGCCGCGGCGCGTGGTCATGGCAGGAGATCAGGCCCCAGAGCCGCCCGCCGACCACGATGGACACCGACATCGACGCCAGCGTCCGCATGTTGCGCATGTACTCCAGGTGCACCGGCGAGACGCTGCGCAGGGAGGCCTGCGCCAGGTCGAGCGCGGTGGCCTGCCAGCCCTCGTCCACGCCGAGCAGTGGCACGGGCCGGTAGTTGGCATCCGGGATCAGCCGGATGTGGTTCAGGCAGTACAGCTCCCGCGCCTGCGCCGGCACGTCGGCGGCCGGGAAGTGGTGGCCGCGGTAGGAGTCGTAGCCGGGGTCGATCTCTTCGGCCAGCACCTCGCCGTGGCCTTCGGCATCGAAGCGGTAGACGAGGACGCGCCCGAAGCCGGTGAGCCGCTTGACCTCGGCGGCCGCCAGCTCGGCGAGCGCCTGGACCGACTCGACCCGCTGCAGGTGCGGCAGGAAGTGGCGCGCCAGCGAGTAGATCGGCGCCTGGGTGCCGTCGTCGTCGGTGGCCGGCTCGAACTCGAGGACGCTGCGGTCGCCGCTGCGGTGCGCCAGCACGTCCAGCCACCGGCCGTCCAGCTCGATGCGGCCCAGCGCGGCCGGGCCCTCGCCACGCTCCAGGGCGGCCAGCCCGCCGTCCACCAGCGCGGCGGCGCGCGCGGCCTGCGCCGCGTCGGGCCAGTTGGCGCTGTAGGCGGCCAGCCGGCGCTCGCGCGTGAGCACCACCATCCAGCCGTGCGGCTGGATGGCGCCAGGAACCCGGATCGGTTCCTGGGCGCACAGCGCGAGGTCAGGCAGCGGCGCGTTCATGCAACAAGGGGCGGAAGGTGGCGGCGAGGGCGTCGAAGGTGTCGGCGGCAGCGCATGCGGCCGCGGCACGCGCGTCGGGCGTGGCGACCTCGGCCTGCGCCAGCTGCTGGAACTGGCGCCAGCGGTGCACCGTGCCGGCGCCGGCACCATGGAAATAGGCGCCGCCGTTGCCGGGGCCGATCCCCAGCCGCTTGCGCAGTCCGGCCGCGATCCAATGTCCGCCGAGGGCCGAGCCTTCCAGCACGTACAGCGAGCCGATCGCGTGCGCTGCGGACGGCAATTGGGGCAGGACCGCGGGCACCGGTGCCGAGGGCAGCCCCAGCGCGGCCAGGTCACCGGCCAGCAGGTGGTGGCGGCGACCCTCCTCGAACCACGGATGCAGGTGGGGCGGCAGCGCCGCCAGCAGGGCGGGCTCCCAGGCCGCCAGGAAGCCATGGAAACCTTGGAGCACGCGGCCGTAGTGGCGGGTCCCGAACGGACCCCCGAGGCCGAGCAAAGACTCGATGCGGGCGTGGTGGCCGGCGGTCGCCTCTCGCAGCGCCGCCAGGGTGGCTTGCCCTGACCCGGGCGCTAACTTCAGCTCTCGACCAACCATTCCAGAAACGACGAAATGCCCGCCCCTGCGGACCGCGGACGAGCATGCCAGAAGGACCCCGACAGCCGTGTAGGAACATTCCGACACGCAGCGTCAGGCGCACCCCGAATTGTGCGGGCCCGAGACTAGCGGATCAAGGCCACCGCGGCCGAAAACGTGAGGAATGCGGCCGCCGTGGTGAGCAGGATGATGCGCGCGATGCGGCCGTTGTCGGCGCCGAAGCGCTCGGCCAGCAGGGCGACGTTGCTCGCGCTGGGCAGCGCGGCCACCAGCACCATGACGGTGAGGGCGAACGGGCCGAGGGGCAGGCCCCAGGCGATGGCGCCGGTGCCGACGCCCAGCACCAGCAGCGGATGCACCACCAGCTTGGCGACGGCCACGGGAACGAAGTCGGCCGCCGGCATGGGGCCGTGCTCCTCGGCCGCGGCCACGATCTGCGAGCGCGCCAGCACCGCGCCGATGGTGAACAGCGCCACCGGCGAGGCGGCGTCGGCCAGCAGCGCAATGGTGGCCATCAGCGGCGGGATCGGCGCGACGCCGAGCGCGGACGACGCGGCACCGAGCGCGATCGCCCACGGCATCGGGTTGGCGGCCACGCCGCGCAGGGCCTTGCGGGCTGCCTCCGAGGCGCCGTGTTCGTCCGCGCTGTCCAGGCGCGACAGCGCGATGCACAGCGAGCTGGTGATCACCAGGTCGATCAGGATGGTGAGGATGGCCGGCCCCGCCGCTGCGGCGCCGAGCAGCGCGACCAGCAACGGCACGCCCATGAAGCCGGTGTTCGGGAAGGCCGCCACCAGCGCGCCGAACGCGGCATCGTTCCAGCGGATGCGGTCGTTCAGGCTGAACCAGACCGTGCCGGCCACCATGAGCAGCGCGCAGGGCAGGTACACCGCCAGCGCAGCGACGTCCAGCAGCTGCGCGATCGGGGTGCCGGCGCCGAACCGGTACAGCATGCAGGGGAGTGCGAAGAACAGCACGAAGGTGTTCAGGCCGCCGATGGCCTCCAGCGGCAGCATGCGCCGGCGCGCGGCGACGTAGCCGGCCAGCACCAGCGCGAAGAACGGGAACGTGACCTTCAGGATCTCCAGCACGGGCGGTATTGTCGGGCCTCGCCGGACCCCGCAGCCCGGCACGGCGCGCCGCTATGATTCGGCGCTCCCTCCTGCAGTCCCCTCCCCCCGAATGTCCGGCCTCAACCTCGCGCAGCAGGAAGCTGTCAACTACCTGCACGGGCCGTGCCTGGTGCTGGCCGGCGCGGGATCGGGCAAGACGCGGGTGATCACGCACAAGATCGCGCGCCTGATCGCCAGCGGCGTGGAGCCCAAGCGCATCCTGGCCATCACGTTCACGAACAAGGCGGCGGCCGAGATGCGCGAGCGCGCCAAGGGCCTGATCGGGCGGCAGGCCAAGGAGGTGGTGATCTGCACCTTCCATGCGCTGGGCGTGCGGCTGCTGCGGCAGGACGGCGCCGTCCTGGGCCTCAAGCCGGCGTTCTCGATCCTGGACACCGACGACGTCACCTCGATCCTGAAGGACGCCGGCGGCACCACCGACGCGGCCACCGCGCGCCAGTGGCAGTGGGCCATCAGCCTCTGGAAGAACATGGGGCTGAACGCGGCGCAGGCCGAGGCCCAGGCCAAGGACGACCTGGAGCGCACCACCGCCCGGATCATGGCGCGCTACGAGGAGCGCCTCACCGCCTACCAGAGCGTGGACTTCGACGACCTGATCGGCCTGCCGCTGAAGCTGCTGCGCGAGCACCCCGAGGTGCGCGGCAAGTGGCAGCAGCTCCTGGGCCACGTGCTGGTGGACGAGTACCAGGACACCAACGCCACCCAGTACGAGATGCTCAAGCTGCTGGTCGGCGAGCGCGGCCGCTTCACCGCGGTGGGCGACGACGACCAGTCGATCTACGGCTGGCGCGGCGCGACGCTGGACAACCTCAAGCGCCTGCCGCAGGACTGGCCGCAGCTGAAGGTGGTGAAGCTGGAGCAGAACTACCGCTCGACCGCGGCGATCCTGCGGGCCGCCAACAACGTGATCCAGCCCAACCCCAAGCTGTTTCCCAAGACCCTCTTTTCCGAACTGGGCGAAGGCGAGCCGGTGCGGGTGGTGGACTGCGACAACGAGGAGCACGAAGCCGAACGCACGGTGGCACGCATGCAGTCGATCCGCGCCAACGGGATGGGCAAGGACTGGAAGGACTTCGCGGTGCTGTACCGGGCCAACCACCAGGCCCGCATCTTCGAGCAGGCGCTGCGCAAGGCCCAGATCCCGTACAAGGTCTCCGGCGGGCAGAGCTTCTTCGACCGGGCGGAGATCCGCGACCTGTGCGCCTGGTTGCGCCTGTGGGTGAACAACGACGACGACCCGGCCTTCCTGCGGGCGGTGACCACGCCCAAGCGCGGCATCGGGCACCAGACCCTGCAGTCGCTGGGCGTGTTCGCCGGGCAGTACAAGCTGAGCCTGTTCGCGGCGCTGTTCTCGTCCTCGCTCGGCTCGGTGCTGAACGCCCGTGCGGTCGGCAGCCTGCACGAGTTCGGCCGCTACGTGAACGACCTGGAGTTCCGCGCACGGCACACCGTCGGGGCCGAGGACGCGCGGGCCTTCCTGGCCGACTGGCTGAAGGACATCGGCTACGAGAAGCACCTGTACGACAGCGAGGACAGCGAGAAGCTGGCCGCCTCGCGCTGGACCAACGTGCTGGAGTTCTGCGACTGGATGGCCAAGCGCTGCGGCGGCGAGATCGACGACGCCGCGGGCGTGGCGGTGGCCAGCGAGCGCAAGAACCTGCTGGAGGTGGCGCAGACGATTGCCCTGCTGTCCACCATCAGCGAGCGCGAGCAGGATCAGAACGTGGTCACCCTCTCCACCCTGCACGCCGCCAAGGGCCTGGAGTGGCCGCACGTGATGCTGGTCGGCTGCGTCGAGGGCCTGCTGCCCTTCAAGCTGGACGACGACGGCGGCCGCAACGAACAGCCGGGCGAAGGCATCCTGCAGCGGCTGCAGGAGGAGCGCCGCCTGATGTACGTGGGCATCACACGCGCCCAGCGCTCGCTGGCGGTGAGCTGGACCAAGCGCCGCAAGAAAGGGCGCGAAGTCGTCGCGGCGCAGCCGAGCCGATTCATCGCCGAGATGTCGCTCGACCAGGCCACGGTGAAGGAGGACCCGCGCGAGAAGCTCAAGGCGCTGCGGGCCGAGTTCGCGAAGAAAAGTGAGCAGGCCGCGGCAGCAGCAGCCGCCGCACCGCGCTGATGCATGGCTCCGGCATGAGGCTGCGCACCCGGCCCGTCGTCCGGGCGTCCCGCATCCAGGTCCTCGCGCTGGCCGCCGCGCTCTGCGGCCCGGCGGTGCATGCCCAGGCCCCGACGCCGGTTGCCTGCCCGCCGGCGGCGGACGTGACCGCCGCGCAGCTGGTGGGCCTGTGGCAGGCGCAGTTCGACGGCGGCCAGGGACCGGGCGCCACCCTGCTGCTGGAGCCGCACCGCGAGTACGTCGGCAGCCTTTCCGGCGAGATCAACCGCAACGGCGAACGGGCCCGCGTCGCGGCCGACCTGGAAGACGGCGAGTTCACGCTCGAGGAGTCGCCCGACGGCAAGCGCATCGGCGCCACCTGGATCGGCGAGGTGGCCGAAGGCTCCTGCGGGCGCGAGATCCGCGGCACGCGCACCGCCCCGTGGACGCCGGCGCAGCCCTTCGTCCTGCGGAAGACGGGTGGCTAGCGGCCGCTACCATCGCCGCGTGCGCACCGCATCCGTCCTTTCCGCACTGGGGCTCGCCTGGTCCGTGGCCCTGCCCGCTGCCGGGCAGGCGGCACCCGGCTGGGAGCGCTGCGCGGCCGAGCGCGACCCGGCCGCCCGGCTGGCGTGCTTCGACGGCTGGGCGTCCGGCCAGGCCGGCACCGCGGCCGTGCCCCGGTCCGAGCCGATGGGTCCGGTCGCGCCGCCAACCACTCCGCCGGCCTCGGCGCGGCCTGCCGGCGACCCTGCCGCCGTGGCCCGTGCCGGCTTGCGCCTCACGCCCAAGGACGGTTGCCGGCAGCCGATGTACACCGCGCTGTCCCGGTTCTGGGAACTCGAAGGCGACAGCGACTGCGGCAACTTTGGCCTGCGGGGCTTCCGGCCCACCAGCATCGCGGTGGCCGGCGCCGACCGCGTGAATGCCCAGCCGACCTCGGGCAACCCGGCCAACACGGCCGCGGCTGCACTGCCCTACCGCGGCACCGAGATGCGGCTGCAGCTGTCGGTGCGCAGCAAGATCGCCAAGGGCCTGCTGCAGCACGAACGGCCGGAGGCCACCGACTCGCTCTGGTTCGCGTACACGCAGCAGTCGTACTGGCAGCTCTTCACCTCGGGGCTGTCGCGCCCGTTCCGCAGCACGGACCACGAGCCGGAGGTGTTCTACGTCTACCCGCTGCAGTCCGCCGACGCGTCGCGCTGGCGCCTGCGCTACACCGGTGCCGGGCTGAACCACCAGTCGAACGGCCAGTCGCTGCCGCTGTCGCGCAGCTGGAACCGTGTCTACTGGATGGCGGGCGCGGAGCTGGGCGACCTGCAGGTGCAGGGCCGCGTGTGGAAGCGGTTGAAGGAATCGGCAGGCAGCGACGACAACCCGGGCATCGGCGACTACGTGGGCCGCGCCGAGCTGGCGGTGTCCGGGCAGGTCGGCCGCGAGCACCTGCTGCAGGCCACCTGGCGCCACGCGCTCACCCGTGCCGGCCGCGGCTCGCTGCGGCTGGAGTGGTTCCGCACCCTCGCCGGAGACGAGGACGGCGCGGGCCTGAAGCTGCACACCCAGCTGTTCACCGGCTACGGCGACAGCCTGCTGGACTTCAACCGGCGCCGCACCGTGCTGAGCATCGGGCTGAGCCTGACCGACTGGTAGCGCCCGCCGGCGCCATCACAGCCGCATCTCGTACTCCACGGTGATCGGTGCGTGGTCCGAGAACTTCTCGTCCTTGTAGATCGACTCGCGCCGCGCGGTCTGTGCCACGCCCGGCGTGGCCAGGTGGTAGTCGAGGCGCCAGCCCACGTTCTTCGCGTAGGCCTGGCCGCGGTTGCTCCACCAGGTGTAGCTGGTCTCGGTGGCCTGCGGCTGCAGGTGGCGGTAGACGTCGACGACGCCGTGCTGCGTGAGCAGCTTGGTCATCCAGGCGCGCTCCTCGGGCAGGAAGCCGCTGTTCTTCTGGTTGCTGCGCCAGTTCTTCAGGTCGTGCTGCGTGTGGGCGATGTTGACGTCGCCGCACAGCACGAACTCGCGCTCGGCCTTGAGCCGCGCCAGGTGCGGCTCGAAGGCGTCCAGGAAGCGGAACTTGGCCTGCTGGCGGTCCTCGCCGGACGAGCCGCTGGGAAAGTAGGCGCTGACGATGGAAAAGCGCCGCTGCGGAGTGTCGAAGCGCAGTTCGAGGTAGCGGCCTTCGGCATCGAACTCGGGCGATCCGAACCCGGCGACGACCTCGCTCGGCTCGTGGCGGCTGTACACGCCCACGCCCGAGTAGCCCTTCTTCTGGGCGAAGTGGAAGTGGCCCCGCATTCCGGCCAGCTGCTCGAAGCGGCCGGCCACGTCCTCGGCCTGGGCCTTGACCTCCTGCACGCAAATACAATCCGGCGTGGTCTTCTCCAGCCACGCTTCGACGCCCTTGCTGGCGGCGGACCGGATGCCATTGAGGTTGAGGCTGGTGAGTCGGAACAAGGAACTTCCCATGGTGGCAGCGGTCGGCCAGGACAGCCTGGCACAGGATTTCGTGCAGTTTTCCGTGGAGGCCGGGGTCCTGCGCTTCGGCGAGTTCAAGACCAAGGCCGGGCGGCTGTCGCCGTACTTCTTCAACGCCGGCCTGTTCGACGATGGCGCCAAGCTCGGCCGTCTGGCGCAATTCTATGCAGCGCGCATCCTGGCTTCGGGGGTCGGCTTCGACATGCTGTTCGGGCCTGCGTACAAGGGCATCCCGCTCGCGGCGGCGGTGGCGATCGAGCTGGCGCGCGCCGGGCGCAACGTGCCTTATGCGTACAACCGCAAGGAAGCCAAGGACCACGGCGAGGGTGGCCAGCTGGTGGGCGCGCCGGTGCGCGGCCGGGTGCTGATCGTCGACGACGTGATGTCGGCCGGCACGGCGGCGCGCGAATCCATCGCCATCATCCGGGCGGCCGGCGCCACGCCACACGCGGTGGCGATCGCCCTGGACCGGCAGGAGATGGCGACCGAGGACGGGCGCGACGTGCCCCACAGCGCGGTGCAGTACGTGCAGCAGCAGCTGGGACTGCAGGTCTGCGCGATCGCGAGGCTCGAGGACCTGCTGGCGTACCTGCAGGGCCAGGGCGGCGGCGCGTTGGCAGGCCACTACAGCCAGGTGCTGGCCTACCGTGAACGCTACGGCGTGCGGTAGAGTCCAGCCACCGTGACCCGCCGCCGCCAGCGCCTCGCCCCCACCCGGGTCGCGGCGTTCGCGGCGCTCCTCACCGCCGCGGCCGTCGCCGCTCCGGCCGCCGCGCAGTCGGCCGCGATCTACGCCTGCGTGGATGCCAAGGGCCGCAAGATCACCTCCGACCGGCCCATCCCCGAATGCATCGACCGGGAGCAGCGCCAGCTGTCCCGCAGCGGGATGGTGACCGGCCGGCTGCCGCCCTCGCCCACCGCGGCAGAGCGTGCGGCGCAGGAGGAACAGGCCCGGCACGAGGCGGCGCAGGCGCTGCAGGTGGAGCAGAACCGGCGGCGCGACCGGTCCCTGCTGGTGCGCTACCCGACCCCCGACCACCACGCCCGGGAGCGCGCGAGCGCGCTGGCGCGCGTGGACGAACTGCTGGTGGTCAGCCGCAAGCGCTGGGCCGAGCTGGAATACGAGCGCCAGGCGCTGCAGCTGGCGGCGGTGAAGAGCCAGGACCCGGCCGACCAGGCCCGCCTGCAACGCGCCATCGACGACAACCGGCAGCACCTGGCGGCCCAGCAACGCCTGGTGGACAGCCACTCCCAGGAGCGGCAACGCCTGGACAGCCGGTTCGGCGAGGAGGAGTCGCGCCTGCGCCTGCTCTGGCCCGCGTCCACCGGCCGGGTGGCGCCAGCGGCGGCGCCCGCTCCTGCGCCGACTGCGGCAGCCAGCGCAGCCCGCTGATCAGGCGCCCAGCTTCCTGCGCAGCAGTTCGTTGACCTGCTGCGGGTTGGCCTTGCCCTTGGTCGCCTTCATGGCCTGGCCGACCAGCGCGTTGAACGCCTTGTCCTTGCCGGCCTTGAACTGCGCCACGTTGTCGGCGTTGGCGGCGAGGATCTCGTCGAGGATGCGGTCCAGTTCGCCGCTGTCGTTCATCTGGCGCAGGCCCTTGGCCTCGATGAGGGCGTCGACGGTGGTCCCCTCCCCGCTCCACAGCGCATCGAACACCTGCCGCGCCGCGTTGTTGGAGATGGTGCCGTCGGCGATGCGGCCGATCAGCGCGGCCAGGGTGGCCGCAGGCACCGGCGCCTGTTCGATGCCGATCTCCTGGGCGTTCAGCCGCCGTGACAGCTCGCCCATCACCCAGTTGCTGGCGAGCTTGGGTTGCCCGCAGGCCTGTGCGGCGGCCTCGAAGTAGCGCGCCATCGCCGGGCCCTGCGTCAGCGTCGTGGCGTCGTATTCGGGCAGGCCGTACTGCGCCACGAAGCGCGCCGCCATGGCGCGCGGCAGCTCGGGCATGCCGGCACGCACCTGGTCCACCCACTCGGGCGCCACCACCAGCGGCGGCAGGTCCGGATCGGGGAAGTAGCGGTAGTCGGCGGCGTCTTCCTTGGTCCGCATGGCGCGGGTCTCGCCGGTGTCGGGATCGAACAGCACGGTGGCCTGCTCGATCGCCCGGCCGTCCTCCAGCTCGCCGATCTGCCAGCGGATCTCGTAGTCGATCGCCTGCTGCATGAACTTGAAGCTGTTGAGGTTCTTGATCTCGCGCCGCGTGCCCAGCGGCCCACCCGGGCGGCGCACCGAGACGTTGGCGTCGCAGCGGAAGCTGCCTTCCTGCATGTTGCCGTCGCAGATGCCGATCCAGGTGACGATCTTGTGCAGCTCGCGCGCGTAGGCCACCGCCTCCTCGGTGGAGCGCATGTCCGGCTCGGTCACGATCTCCAGCAGCGGCGTGCCCGCGCGGTTCAGGTCGATGCCGCTCATGCCGACGAAGTCCTCGTGCAGCGACTTGCCGGCGTCTTCCTCGAGGTGCGCGCGCACCAGGCGGACCGTGCGGCGCTCATCGCCGACGAAGAACGACACCTCGCCGCCCTGCACCACCGGGATCTCGTACTGGCTGATCTGGTAGCCCTTGGGCAGGTCGGGGTAGAAGTAGTTCTTGCGCGCGAAGACGCTGCGCGGCGCGATGGTGGCGCCGACCGCCAGCCCGAGCCTGATGGCGCACTCGACCGCGCCCTTGTTCATCACCGGCAGCGTGCCGGGAAGCGCCAGGTCGACCGCGCTGGCCTGGGTGTTCGGCTCCGCGCCGAACGCCGTGGGCGCGCGGCTGAAGATCTTCGACTGCGTCGCCAGTTGCGTGTGGGTCTCGAAGCCGATGACGACCTCGTAGCCCTGGACGAGCTTGGTCATTCCACGCCTCCCGGCTTGCGCAGGTGGAAGTCCGTCACCTGCTGGAAGCGGTGCGCGGCGTTCAGCAGCCGCGCTTCCTGGAAGTAGTTGCCGATCAACTGCAGGCCGACCGGCATGCCGCCCTCGCCGAAGCCGCAGGGCAGGCTCATCCCGGGAAGCCCCGCCAGCGAAGCCGGCAAGGTGAAGATGTCCGCGAGGTAGTTGGCCACGGGGTCGTCCGACCTGGCGCCGAGCTTCCAGGCGACGGTGGGCGCGGCGGGTCCGGCGATGAGGTCGCAGGACCGGAACGCCTCGCGGAAGTCGTCCGCGATCATGCGGCGGATCTTCTGCGCCTGCAGGTAGTAGGCGTCGTAGTAGCCGTGCGACAGCACGTAGGTGCCGATCATGATCCGGCGCTTGACCTCGTCGCCGAAGCCTTCGGCGCGGGTCTTCTTGTACATGTCCATGAGGTCGCCGTACTGCCGGGCGCGGTGCCCGAACTTCACGCCGTCGAAGCGCGACAGGTTGGACGAGGCCTCGGCGGGCGCGATGATGTAGTACACGGGAATCGACAGTTCGGTGCGCGGCAGCGAGATGTCCACCAGCGTCGCGCCGAGCTCGACGTACTGCTTCAGCGCGGCATCGATGGCCGAGCGCACGTCGGCCGCGAGGCCCTCGCCGAAGAACTCGCGCGGCACGCCGATGCGCAGGCCCGCGAGGTCGCGGCCGAGGTCGCGCGAGAAGTCTTCGGCCGGCACGTCCAGCGAGGTGGAGTCGCGGTCCGGGTCCGGGCCGCACATCGCCGAGAGCAGCAGTGCGCAGTCCTGCGCGCTGCGCGCCATGGGGCCGGCCTGGTCCAGGCTGGAGGCGAAGGCGATCATCCCGTAGCGCGAGGCGCGTCCGTACGTCGGCTTGATGCCGGTGATGCCGCAGAACGACGCCGGCTGGCGGATCGAGCCGCCGGTGTCGGTGCCGGTGGCCGCCGGCGCCAGCCGCGCCGCCACGGCGACGGCACTGCCGCCGGAGGAGCCGCCCGGGATGCGCGAGCGGTCCCACGGGTTGCGCGACGGCTGGAAGGCCGAGTTCTCGTTGGACGAGCCCATGGCGAACTCGTCGCAATTGAGCTTGCCCAGCGTGACCGCACCGGCCTCGGCCAGGCGGCGCACCACGGTGGCATCGAAGGGCGAGCGGTAGCCGGCCAGCATCTTCGAGCCCGCGGTGCTGGGAAAGTCCCGCGTGACGAAGATGTCCTTGTGCGCGATGGGCACCCCGAGCAGCGGCGCGGTGTCGCCGCGGGCGATGCGCTCGTCCGCCGCGCGCGCCTGCGCCAAGGTCACGGATTCGTCGGTCGCCAGGTAGGCGCCCAGGTCGGCGTGCTGCGCGGCACGGGCGAGGAAATGCGCCGCGGCCTCGTGCGCCGACAGCTCGCGGGCCTTCAGGCGCCGCGCCAGTTCGGCGACGCCCCAGTCGTGCGGCGCGCTCATTCGATCACCTTGGGCACGAGGAAGAGACCCCGTTCGACAGCGGGGGCGCTGCGCTGGTTGGCCTCGCGTGCATCCGGCTCGCTGGCCACGTCGTCGCGCAGCCGCAGGTGCACGTCCTCGAACGCCGCGACGGGGTGCGCGAGCGGTTCGATCCCCGTGGTATCCACAGCCCGCATCGCCTCCACGATGCCGAAAAAACCGTTGATCTGGGTCAGCATGCGCTCGCTCTCGTGCGGCTGCAATTCCAGCCGCGCCAGGTGCTGGATGCGGCGGATGTCGTCGGGGGTCAGGGCCATGGTGGAAAACGCCGGCGAAAAAGAATGTAAGCGCGACAGTCAGGCCCGTCGCGCGGCAGTTATTCACAGGGGATCAGGTATTATCCCGCCTTTAGTGCACGGCCCCACCTGGGGCCGCTTTCACAGAAGAAGCAAAGAGGACTCCCCCCATGTTCGGAGCGTTCCGTCGGTACCTGTCGACCGACCTGGCCATTGACCTGGGCACCGCCAACACGCTGATCTTCGTCCGGGACAAGGGCATCGTTCTGGACGAACCGTCCGTCGTGGCCATCCGCCACGAAGGCGGACCGCAGGGGAAGAAGACGATCCAGGCCGTGGGCCACGAAGCCAAGGCCATGCTGGGCAAGGTTCCCGGCAACATCGAGGCGATCCGCCCGATGAAGGACGGCGTGATCGCCGACTTCACCGTCACCGAGCAGATGCTCAAGCAATTCATCAAGATGGTCCATCCCCGGTCCGTCCTGAAGCCCTCGCCCCGCATCATCATCTGCGTGCCCTGCGGCTCCACCCAGGTGGAGCGCCGCGCCATCCGCGAGTCGGCGCTCGGCGCCGGCGCGAGCGAGGTGTACCTGATCGAGGAACCCATGGCGGCGGCCATCGGCGCCGGCCTGCCGGTGTCGGAAGCGTCGGGGTCGATGGTCGTGGACATCGGCGGGGGCACCACCGAGGTGGGCGTGATCTCGCTGGGCGGCATGGTCTACAAGGGTTCGGTGCGCGTCGGCGGCGACAAGTTCGACGAAGCCATCATCAGCTACATCCGCCGCAACTACGGCATGCTGATCGGCGAGCCCACCGCCGAAGCGATCAAGAAGAACATCGGCTCCGCGTTCCCCGGCAGCGAGGTCAAGGAGATCGAGGTCAAGGGCCGCAACCTCTCCGAAGGCGTGCCGCGCTCCTTCACGATCTCGTCCAACGAGATCCTCGAGGCACTGACCGATCCGCTGAACAACATCGTGTCCGCCGTGAAGAACGCGCTGGAGTCCACGCCGCCCGAACTGGGCGCCGACATCGCCGAGCGCGGGATGATGCTCACCGGCGGCGGCGCCCTGCTGCGCGACCTGGACCGCCTGCTGGCCGAGGAAACCGGCCTGCCGGTGCTGGTGGCCGAAGACCCGCTCACCTGCGTGGTGCGCGGCTGCGGCATCGCCCTCGAGCGCATGGAGCGCCTGGGCAGCATCTTCACCAGCGAATGATGCGATGACGCCGCGGCGCGGCACGACCTGGCTGCGGCGCAGCATTGTCGTCTGTGCCGGCCCCGTCGACCGCCTTCCGTCCGCCTGCTTGCGACACGAGGCCGTCCCGCCATGCCGTTAGGCACCCTCGACCGCACCCCCCCGCCCTTCTTCAAGCAGGGCCCTTCGGCACTGTCCAAGCTGACCGTGTTCAGCGCGCTGGCGCTGTTCCTGATGGTGGCCGACACCCGGCTGGGCATCACGCAGCCGCTGCGCGCCGCAGTGGGCACGGTGCTGTACCCGGTGCAATGGGTCGCGATGCGCCCGGTGCTGGCCGTGCGCGAGGGGGGCAGCTACCTGCAGTCGCTGCGCAGTGCGCAGGCCAGCGAGGCGCAGGCGCGCGCGCGGCTCGCCGAGCAGTCGCTGCGCGCGAACCAGGTCGAGCAGCTGTCGCTGGAGAACACCCGCCTGCGCAAGCTGCTGGAGTTGCGCGAGCGCATCGCCACGCCGGCGCAGGCCGCCCAGGTGCTGTACGACGCGGCCGACCCGTACACCCGCAAGGTGATCATCGACAAGGGCCTGGCCCAGGGACTGCAGGAGGGCTCGCCGGTGATCGACGAGTCCGGCGTGCTGGGGCAGGTGACCCGCGTGCACCCGCTGATCAGCGAGGTCACGCTGCTGACCGACCGCGAGCACGCGATTCCGGTGCTGAACACCCGCACCGGGGCGCGCAGCGTGGCCTACGGCGATCCGGCCAGCGGCCATGCCGGTGCGCTGGAGCTGCGCTTCATGGCCGGCAACGCCGACGTCCAGGAAGGCGACCTGCTCACCACCAGCGGCGTGGACGGCATCTATCCGGCCGGCCTGCCGGTGGCGCGGGTGGACAAGGTGGAGCGCCGCGCCGATTCGGCGTTCGCGCGCATCCACTGCGTGCCGCAGGCGCTGGTGGATGGCGCCCGCCACGTGATGGTGCTGCAGCCGGTGTCGGCGCAGATCCCGCAGCGCCCGGCCGACGCGCCCGCGCCGGCGCCCGCCAAGGGAGCCCGCAAGTGAGGTGCCGCCCATGATCATGCGACCGGGCCAGCAGCTGCTGCTGCCGGCCAATCCGCTGTTCATCTGGAGCAGCCTGCTGCTGGCCCTGCTGGTGAGCATGCTGCCACTGGGCCGCACCGCGTGGATGCCCGACCTGCTGGCGCTGGTGCTGGTGTTCTGGAGCGTGCACCAGCCGCTGCGCGTGGGCATCGGTGCCGCCTTCCTCTTCGGCATCGCGATGGACGTGCACCAGGCCGCGCTGCTCGGGCAGCACGCGTTGGCCTACACCGCCCTGAGCTTCTTCGCCATCACCATCCACCGCCGCCTGCTGTGGTTCACCGTGCCGTCGCAGGCGGTGCAGGTGCTGCCCCTGTTCTTCGCGGCGCATGCGATCGAGGTCGCGATCCGGATGCTGGCGGGCGGGGTGTTTCCCGGCGTCGGGGTGCTGCTCGCCCCCGTGATCGAATCCCTGCTTTGGCCCGTCGTCAGCGTGCTCCTGCTGGCACCCCAGCGCCGCGCTCCCGATCCGGACGAAAATCGGCCGCTATGACAGCGGATCGGCCCACCTCGCGTGACTGCTTGCCCCCGGGCGCAGCAAGCGTGGTGGACGGCCGCCCGGCCGCCGCGCCGGGCCGCCCCAAGCAAGGCCAGCCCCCTCGGGGCTGGAGCCTGCGGCTCCAGATGTGCCTGCGAACATCTGGACAGGTGACAGAGGCGCAGCGTCCCGCAAGCCGCGGCCTGCAAGGCCTCGCGAACCACGCGCAGTGGCCAGCGTGGGGGCCCCAGTGACGGAGTTGCGCAACGTCGAGGCCGACCTCTCGCGGTTTCGCACGCGCGTGCTGGCGGCCAGCCTCGTGGTGCTGGTGTGCTTCCTGCTGCTGGCGATGCGGCTGGTGTACCTGCAGGTGCTGCGGCACGACGAGCTGAACGAGGAGGCGGAGAACAACCGCACCGCCATCGTGCCCATCGTGCCGAACCGCGGGTTGATCCTGGACCGCAACGGGATCGTGCTGGCCACCAACTACTCGGCCTACACGCTGGAGATCACGCCCTCGCGGCTGCCGCACGGCCTGGAGCGCACCATCGACGACCTGGCGCAGGTGGTCGAGATCCAGCCGCGCGACCGCCGCCGGTTCAAGAAGCTGCTGGAGGAGTCCAAGAGCTTCGAGTCGCTGCCGATCCGCACCAAGCTCACCGACGAGGAGGTCGCGAAGTTCGCGGCCCAGCGCTTCCGCTTCCCCGGCGTGGAGATCAAGGCGCGCCTGTTCCGCAACTACCCCTGGGGCGAACTGGCCAGCCACGTGATCGGCTACATCGGGCGCATCAACCAGGCCGAGAAGAAGCAGATGGAGGACTGGTCCGAGGAGGACCAGGGCAACTACCGCGGCACCGAGTACATCGGCAAGCTGGGCGTCGAGCAGAGCCTGGAAAAGCAGCTGCACGGCATCACCGGCGTGGAGCAGGTGGAGACCTCCGCCGGTGGCCGCGCGGTGCGCAAGCTCGCCAGCAAGTCGGCCACGCCCGGCAACACCGTCAAGCTGTCCATCGACATCAAGCTGCAGAAGCTGGTGGAGGACATGTACGGCGACCGCCGGGGCGCGCTGGTGGCGATCGACCCGAAGACCGGCGAGGTGCTGTCCTTCGTGTCCAAGCCCACCTTCGACCCCAACCTGTTCGTGGACGGCATCGACAGCGAGAACTGGCAGGCGCTGAACGAGTCCATCGACAAGCCGTTGCTCAACCGGGCCCTGCGTGGCACCTACCCGCCCGGTTCGACCTACAAGCCCTTCATGGCACTGGCCGCCCTGGAGACCGGCAAGCGCAGCGCCACGCAGGTGATCATGGACGGCGGTTCGTGGTCGTTCGGCGGCCACGTGTTCCGCAGCCACGGCGACCATGGCCTCGGTGCGGTGGACATGCACACCAGCATCGTCAAGTCGAGCAACGTCTACTACTACCAGCTCGCCAACGAGATGGGCGTGGACCTGATGCACGACTTCATGAAGCCCCTGGGCTTCGGCCAGCTCACCGGCATCGACATCTTCGGCGAGGTGCGCGGCGTGCTGCCCAGCCAGGAGTGGAAGCGCAACTACTACCGCCGGCCCGAGCAGAAGAAGTGGTATGCGGGCGAGACCATCTCGCTGGGCATCGGCCAGGGCTACAACAGCTTCACCATGCTGCAGCTGGCGCATGCCACGGCCACGCTGGTCAACGGCGGCGTGAAGTACAAGCCGCGCCTGGTGATCGCCACCCAGGACCCGATGACGCGCGCCACCACGCCGCTGCCGCCGCCGGAAGGGCAGAACCTGGGCTACAAGCCCGACCACGTCGCCGTGATCCGCAAGGCCATGGTGGGCGTGACCCAGGGCGGCACCTCGACCCGGGTGTTTGCCGGCGCCGGCTACCTGTCGGGTGGCAAGACCGGCACGGCGCAGGCGGTCGGCGTGGCGCAGGGCGCCAAGTACAACGCGTCCAAGCTGGAGGAGCACCAGCGCGACCACTCGCTCTACATCGCCTTCGCGCCGGCCGACGACCCGAAGATCGCGGTCGCGCTGGTGGTGGAGAACGCCGGCTTCGGCGCGGCGGCCGCGGCGCCGATCGCGCGCCGCGTGTTCGACTACTGGCTGATGGGGCAGTACCCGAGCGAGGAAGACCTGGCCGCGGTCCGCAAGGGCGTTGCCGCCAGCCCGATCGGCAAGCCGCGCATCGCGGCCGAGATGCCCTGGCCCCCGGGCAGCGGCGCACCGGCCGCCGCGCCGCTGCTGCCGGCCTCCGCCGCCGCGATGGCGGCCGCCCGGCCGGCTTCGGCCCCGGCGGCGCCCGCGGCACCGCCGACCATCCCGGCCGCGAGCGCGGTGCAGGTCGCGGCGCCGGCCGGCGCCAACCCCTAGGCGCTCAGTTCAGCGCCTGGGTGTCGCCCCGGCTGCGCCACCAGGCCAGCATGGCCTGGAAGTCCCCCCCGAAGCCGCGCCGCAGCAGCGCCTCGTAGCCGATCGAACACGAGAACGCCTGCCCGGCGTCGAGCAGCTCGCGGCTGGCCGCGGCGTTGCAGGTGACCAGCATCCGCTTGAGGCACTGCTCGCCGAGGCTCTCGAACTGCGCGATGCGCGCCTCGCGCTCCAGCAGGGGGTTGCCGGCATGGACCGGCTCCACGCAGGCGGGCGCCGGCGTGGGCCCGGACGCTGGCGGCGCCGACTGGGCGGCGGCGCCCGAGGCGGCCAGCACCGCGGCGCATGCGATCGCACAACGCAACAGTCGGATGTCCATGGTTCGCACCTCGCAGGCACCGGCCCGTCGGACCACGATGCCACTGCGGGCAGCGCGCCCGCATCAGCGGATTCCCACGCGGGGCGTCAGCCGGCGCCACCTGGTCGCACGCGCAGCCCGGCGGCACCGAGCAGCCAGCATGCAACCGCGTCGGGCATGTGCCGCACGTGCGAGGGCCAGCGGCCGGCCGGGAAGCCGACGTGGCCGCCCTGGCGCGGCTGCCACAGCGTCACCGCAGCGCCGGCCTCGCCCGGCCCGGGCAGGCTGTCCGCCGGCACGAACGGATCGTTGCGCGCGTTGAGCACCAGCGCGGGGATGCGGATGCGCGGCAGGTGCGGCTTGGCGGACGCCCGGGCGTAGTAGTCCTCGGTGTTGCGAAAGCCGTGCAGCGGCGCGGTGAAGACGTCGTCGAACTCGTACAGGTCCCGCGCGGCCAGCAGGGCCTCGCGGTCGAAGAGCCCCGGATGCTGCGCCAGCTTGCGCAAGGCCTTCGGCCGCATCGAGCGCAGGAACATGGTCGTGTAGACCAGGCGGTTGAAGCCGCGGCCGATGGCGGCACCGCCGGCGGCCAGGTCGATCGGCGAGCAGACCGACGCCACCGCGTCGGCCCAGCGGCCCGCGGCGTGGCCCATCTCGCCGGCCCAGCGCATCAGGGCGTTGCCGCCCAGGGAGATGCCCACCGCCAGCACGGGGCCGGCGTGGTGCTCGCGCACCCGGCGCAGGATCCAGTCGACCTCCTCGAAGTCCCCGGAGTGGTAGGCACGCGGCCCGTGGTTGAGCTCGCCGCTGCAGCCGCGGAAATGCGGCACGACATAGGCCAGGTCCTGCTCGCGCGCGATGTCGGCGAAGGCTTCGGCGTAGTGGCTGCGGGAGGAGCCTTCCAGGCCGTGGAACAGCACCAGCAGCGGCCGGCCCGGCGCCGGCCGGGCCGTGCTCCAGTCGAGGTCGATGAAGTCGCCGTCCGGCGTGCTCCAGCGCTCGCGCCGGTACTGCACCGGCGGGCCTTCGGTGCGGCGCCCCCACAGGGCCGGCCAGATGGTCTGCAGATTGCCGCCCGGGAGCCACCAAGGCGCTACGTAATTCATAGCATCCCACCCGCTCCCCATGCGGGCTGGAGCCAGATTCTGCTCGAAGGCAGCCACCGTCAGTGCAGCACCGCGGGCGTGTCCGAGACTTCCTGGATCTCGCTCGGCGTGCCGGGGCTGGCGTGGTGTGCCACCAGCCGCCAGCCCTGCGCGGTCTTGTGGTAGATGTTGGTGGCGATCACCCAGGCCTGCCGGGGACCGGCGGGCGTGAGCACCTCCACCCGCTCGAGCAGGTTGTGCACGCAGCTGCCCAGCGACTCGACCTTGCGCACCCGCTCCGGCCAGGCCCGGATGCTGCCGTTGGCGAACATCGCCTCGAAGGTCGCGCGGATCGCCACCGCGCCGACCACGCGCGGGCCGCCCGGGTGGATGCACACGATCTCGTCCTCGTCCGCCCAGCAGGACATCAGCTTCTCGATGTCGGCGTTCTGGAGGGCGTCGTAGAAGACGGCCTCCACGTCGTCGGCGTTGCCCTCGAGGTTGGCCGCCTGGAGTTTGGACTTGCGCATGTCAGGCCGATTCTGCCGCAGCCGGTCGCTCCAGCCATTGCCGCACCTCGCGCCGCAAGTCGCCCTGGGCGGCGCGCCACACCAGCTCCGGCGACGCCACGTGGATGCCCGGCGGCGCCAGCTGCAGCGCGACCGAGACGAACTCGGCCACCTTGGGCGAGCGCACCGGCTGCTCGCTGCTGGGCACCATGTACTTGAAGACCGAGAGCATCCAGCGCGCCACCGCCGGCAGCCAGCCGATGCCGGCCGCCGGGGGCGGCTGCTGCGCCGAGCGCACGATCAGCAGCCGGTCGAAGCCGGCGCTGGCGACCGCGTGCTCGTCCAGGCTGGCCAACCCGCGCTTGAGCGCGTCCGGCAGGCGCCCCTGCGCGTGCGGCAGCACCACCGCCAGCGTGCGCACGCCGCTGGCGTGCATCCACCGCGCCAGCGCCGGCAGCTGCTCGGGCGACGGTGTCCACAGCGCGCGTTCGCGGTCATAGAAGAGCCGCGGGGGATCGAACAGGACGATGCCCGTGTCGGCGCTGGCGGGCGGCCAGCCGGCAGGGTCGTCCGAGGGCACGAGCGTCGTGCCCACGCCGCGCAGGCCGGTGGTGATCGGCTCGCGGGCCAGCACCTGCGTGGTCGCGTAGTGGCGCATGCCGACCAGCCGCCGCAGCACCTCGTTGCCCAGCACACCGGTGGCACCTGCGATCAGCAGTCGCTGCGTGGCCGATGGGTTCGCACGGGCGCCGCGCGCGGCGGCCTGCAGGGCTTGAAACGGCGCATCGCGCATCCCATCTATGCTACCTTTCCCTCGTCCATCGCCCCGGAGAAGAACATGAAACGCTGGCTCGCCGTCCTCGTTGCCGTCCTGGCCCTCAGCGGCTGCGGCTACAACGATTTCCAGCGGCTCGACGAGCAGACCCGCTCGGCCTGGTCCGAAGTGCTCAACCAGTACCAGCGCCGCGCCGACCTGGTGCCCAACCTGGTGGCCACCGTCAAGGGCGAGGCCAATTTCGAGCAGGAGACGCTCACCCGCGTGGTCGAGGCGCGCGCCCGCGCCACCTCGATGCAGGTGACGCCCGAGGTGCTGAACAACCCGGAGCAGTTCCAGCGCTTCCAGCAGGCGCAGGGCGAGTTGTCCAGCGCGCTCAGCCGGCTGCTGGTGGTGAGCGAGCGCTACCCGGACCTCAAGGCCAACCAGGGATTTCGCGACCTGCGCGTGCAGTTGGAAGGCACCGAGAACCGCATCACCGTGGCGCGCAACCGCTACATCCAGTCGGTCCAGGAATACAACGTGCTGGCGCGCAGCTTCCCGACCAACCTGACGGCCATGGTGTTCAACTACGAACCCAAGCCCAACTTCAGCGTGCAGAACGAGGCCCAGATCTCCGCTCCGCCGCGCGTGGAGTTCGGCAACACGTCCCCTGCAGCACCGGCTGCGTCCGCAGCACCCGCAGCACCCGCGGCACCCCCGGCACCCGCTGCACCCGCGGCACCGGCGCCGACCGCGCCGGCCAGCGGCACCCCCACGCGCTGACCAACCGCCGGGATCCACGGCGGTGAAGCGCCTGCTGCTCCTGGTGCTGGCGACGCTGGCCTGGGCCGCGGCGCTGGCGCAGGGCGTGCTGCCGGTGCCCGAGCTCACCGCGCGCGTGATCGACCAGACCGGCGCGCTGGATGCGGTGCAGCGGCAAGGCCTGGAAGACAAGCTGGCCGCCTTCGAGAAGGAGAGCGGCACGCAGATCGTGATGCTGCTGGTGCCGACCACCCAGCCGGAGGACATCGTGTCCTATGCCAACCGCGTGGCCAATGCCTGGAAGATCGGCCGCCGCGAGGTCGGCGACGGCGTGCTCGTGGTCGTGGCCCGCAACGACCGCCGTCTGCGGATCGAGGTGGCCAAGACGCTGGAGGGTGCGATCCCCGACCTGGCAGCGCGGCAGGTGATCGAGACCGCGATCACGCCGCGCTTCCGCCAGGACGACTACGCCGGTGGGCTGCAGGCGGCGGCCGACCAGCTGATCGCGCGCATCAAGGGCGAGGCGCTGCCCGCGCCCGAGCAGCGCGACCCGCGTTCCGCATCGGGCGGCGCGGGCTTTGCGCTCTTCGACTTCGCCATCCTGTTGCTCTTCGCGGTGCCGGTCGTCGGCACGGTGCTGCGCAGCATGTTCGGCGCCAAGCTGGGGCCGCTGGTGGCCGGCGGTGGTGCTGGTGCGCTGGCCTTCTTCATCACCACCAGCGCCGTGGTGGCCGCGCTGGCCGGCGTGATTGCGTTGGTCATCGCCCTGTTCTCGGGCGGCGGCGGTGGCGGGCTGGCCCGGCGGCGCGCACGGGGCAGCCATTGGGGCGGCGGCCCGTTCATCGTCGGCGGTGGCGGCTGGGGCGGCGGCGGTGGCGGGGGCTGGGGTGGCGGTGGCGGCTTCAGCTCGGGCGGTGGCGGCGATTTCGGCGGCGGCGGCGCCTCGGGAGACTGGTGATGGGGCTGCAACGGATCCGGCGCATCCTGCGCCACCGCTGGATGGACGACGCCGACACACGGCGTGCCGTGCCGCCCGAACTGGTGCGCAAGCTCACCGAGCGGGTCGGCGCCAGCGAGCGCCGGCACACCGGCGAGGTGCGCATCTGCGTGGAGGCCGCCCTGCCCCTCAGCTACCTCTGGCGCGACGCCACGCCGCGCGAGCGGGCCATCACCATGTTCGGCAAGCTGGGCGTCTGGGACACGGAGCAGAACAACGGCGTGCTGATCTACCTGCTGCTGGCCGAGCATGCGATCGAGATCGTGGCGGACCGGGGCCTGGCCAACAAGGTGGACCCCGGCACGTGGCAGCACATCGTGCGGCACATGGGCAGCGCGTTTAGGGGCGGCCGCTTCGAGGACGGCCTCACGCAAGCCCTGGAGGAAGTCTCCGCCCTGCTGGTGCAGCACTTCCCCCTGACCGCCGGCGCCGCCGACGCCAACGAGCTGCCGAACGAACCGGTGCTGCGCTAGCGCGCACGCGCCGGGCGCTTGCGCAGGAAGGCCACCAGCTCGCGCGCGGCGGCGGCGTGGGGCAGGTCCTTGCGCCACACCAGCGACCACTGGCGCCGCAACGGGAACCCGTCCACCCGCAGGACCGCCAGCCGGGGGTCGGTGGCGTCGACCTCGTTGCGCACCGCCAGCTGCGACAGCACGGCGATGCCCAGGCCGGCGGCCACCGCATGCTTGATGGCCTCGTTGCTGCCCAGGCTCATCGCCACGCGCGGCGCGAAGCCGACGTGCGCGAAGTGGTTCTCCGCCACCATGCGCGTGCCGCTGCCCGTCTCGCGCATCAGCCAGCGCTCGGCGGCCAGGCTGGACAGGCGCAGGCGCCGCCCGGCAGCCGGATGCGCTGAGGGCGCCACGATCACCAGCGGGTTGTCCACGACGGGCACCGACTCCAGCGGCAGGTGCGCCGGCGGCACCATCATCACCGCCAGGTCGTCGGCCCCGCGCGAGAGGCGGTCGACCACGCGGTCGCGGTTCTCCACCGCCAGCTCGATGTCCACCCCGGGGTGGGTGGCCGCGAACGGTCCCAGCAGGTCGGGCACGAAGTATTCGGCGGTGGTGACCGCCGCGATGCGCAGCTTGCCGCGCATGAGGCCGTGGATCTCGCCGATGCGGGTGTCGAATCGCTGCCATGCCTCGCGCAGCTCGCCGACGGTCTGCTGCAGGGCCTCTCCCGCGGGCGTGAGCCGCACGCGCCGGCCGCTCGTCTCCAGCAGGGGCTCCCCGATCGAGTGCGCCAGCTCCCGCAGCTGCACGCTGACGGTGGGCTGGGTGACGTGCAGCTCCTGGGCCGCGCGGGTGACCGACAGCAGCCGTGCCGTGGCCTCGAAGCAGCGCAGCTGCTGGGTGGAGATGCGCGAGAGGCGGTCGATGCGCGTTGGCATAGATCGCAGTCTATTCGAAGCATCGGAACAAAGTATTTTTCTTTATATGCTCGCGGTCCTAGAGTTCGCGCATGCCTGACGCCGTCATCCTGTTCTTCGCTCTCGGGCTGCTTGCACGCCTGGCGGGCAGCGCCTTGCGCGTGCCGCAGGCCCTCTACGAAACCCTTTCCATCTACCTGCTGCTGGCGATCGGCCTCAAGGGCGGCATGGAACTCGCCCGCCAGCCCATCGCGGACCTGATGCCGCAGGTGGTGGCCTGCGTCGCGCTGGGCTTCGCCATTCCGTTCCTGCTGGTCCCCCTGCTCTGCCGCTTCGGGTTCAACCGCAACGACAGCGCCAGCCTGGCCGCGCACTACGGCTCGGTCAGCGTGGTCACCTTCGCGGTGGCCAGCACCTACCTGGAAAAGGCCGGCATCGCGCACGAATCGCATGCGGCGCTGTGGCTGGCGCTGATGGAGGCGCCGGCGCTGCTGTCGGCGGTGCTGCTGGCGCGCCGCCGTGTCGGCGGGGCCGCGCCTGCACCGGGCGCGTGGCGCCACCTGGCCAGCGACGTGCTGGCCGGCCCCTCGGTGATGCTGCTGGTGGGCGGTCTCGTGATCGGCGCCAGCATGGGCGAGCAGGGACTGGCCCCGTTGCTGCCGGTGTTCGTCACGCCGTTCAAGGGGGTGCTGGCGCTCTTCATGCTGGAACTCGGGCTCGTGGTGGGTGAGCGGCTCCAGGAGGTGCGCCGCTTCGGTGCCCGCCTGCTCGCGCTGGGCGTGGCCCTGCCGCCGGTGCTGGCAGTGGCCGGTGCGGCCGTCGGCGTGCTGCTCGGCCTGAGCCCGGGCGGAGTGGCCCTCCTGGCCACGCTGGCGGGCAGCGCCAGCTACATCGCGGCGCCGACCGCCATGCGCATCGCGCTGCCGGAGTCGAACGCGGCGCTCTCGATCACGGCGGCGCTGGCGATCAGCTTCCCGTTCAACGTCCTGGTCGGGATCCCGCTGTACGCGAAGCTCGGGACCTGGCTCGGCTGACACGTCATGCGCCGGCCCGCGCGGCCGTGGCGACAGGGGGCGCGTCTTGCGGCAGCGTCGGCCAAGAAAAAAGCCCCGCACAAGGCGGGGCCCGAGAGCGCTGGTTTTTAGCGCGTTCTTATTTCTTCTGCCGGTACTTGCGCAGCGCGGCGATCTGGGCGGCCATCACGGCGAGTTCGGACTGGGCCTTGGCGATGTCGAGTTCGCCCTTGGCGTTGCGCAGGGCCTCCTCGGCCGCGGCGCGCGCGGTGTTGGCCTTCTCTTCGTCCAGGTCCTTGCCGCGGATGGCGGTGTCGGACAGCACGGTCACCGAGTTCGGCTGGACTTCCAGCACGCCGCCGGCCACGAAGACGAACTCCTCGGTGCCGTCGGCCTTCTCGATGCGCACCGAGCCCGGGCGGATGCGGGTGATCAGCGGCGTGTGGCGGGGATAGATCCCCAGCTCGCCCGCCTCACCCGGCAGCGCCACGAAGCGGGCCTCGCCGGAGAAGATGGACTCCTCGGCGCTGACCACGTCGACGTGGATGGTGTGGGTCGTGTCGACCATGGCCGTTGCCTTCAGGCCGCCGCCATCTTCTTGGCCTTCTCGAAGGCCTCGTCGATGGTGCCGACCATGTAGAAAGCCTGCTCGGGCAGGTGGTCGCACTCCCCGGCGGTGATCATCTTGAAGCCGCGCAGGGTTTCCGTCAGCGGCACGTACTTGCCGGGCGAGCCGGTGAACACCTCGGCCACGTGGAAGGGCTGCGACAGGAAGCGCTGGATCTTGCGGGCACGGGCCACGGCCAGCTTGTCTTCCGGCGCGAGTTCGTCCATGCCCAGGATCGCGATGATGTCGCGCAGTTCCTTGTAGCGCTGCAGCGTGCCCTGCACGGCGCGGGCCACCTGGTAGTGCTCTTCGCCGACGACCAGCGGGTCGAGCTGGCGGCTGGTGGAGTCCAGCGGGTCCACGGCGGGGTAGATGCCCAGCGCGGCGATGTCACGCGAGAGCACCACGGTGGAGTCGAGGTGGGCGAAGGTGGTGGCAGGCGACGGGTCGGTCAGGTCGTCCGCCGGCACGTACACGGCCTGGATCGAGGTGATCGAGCCGACCTTGGTGGAGGTGATGCGCTCCTGCAGGCGGCCCATCTCCTCGGCCAGCGTCGGCTGGTAGCCCACGGCGGACGGCATCCGGCCCAGCAGCGCGGACACTTCGGTGCCGGCCAGCGTGTAGCGGTAGATGTTGTCCACGAAGAACAGCACGTCGCGGCCTTCGTCGCGGAACGACTCGGCGATGGTCAGGCCCGTCAGCGCCACGCGCAGGCGGTTGCCCGGGGGCTCGTTCATCTGGCCGTACACCATGGCCACCTTGGATTCGGCCAGGTTGTCCAGCTTCACGACGCCCGAGTCGGCCATCTCGTGATAGAAGTCGTTGCCCTCGCGGGTGCGCTCACCCACGCCGGCGAACACCGACAGGCCGGAGTGGGCCTTGGCGATGTTGTTGATCAGTTCCATCATGTTCACGGTCTTGCCGACGCCGGCACCACCGAACAGGCCCACCTTGCCGCCCTTGGCGAACGGGCACACCAGGTCGATCACCTTGATGCCGGTCTCCAGCAGTTCCTGCGAGGGCGACAGCTCGTCGTACGCGGGGGCCTTGCGGTGGATGGAGGCGGTGAGGGTCGAGTCGACCGGGCCGCGCTCGTCGATCGGGTTGCCCAGCACGTCCATGATGCGGCCGAGGGTGCCCTTGCCCACCGGCACCGTGATCGGGTTGTCGGTGTTGTAGACCATGTTGCCGCGGCGCAGGCCGTCGGACGAGCCCAGCGCGATGGTGCGCACGATGCCGTCGCCCAGCTGCTGCTGCACTTCCAGCGTCAGTGCGGTGCCTTCCATCTTGAGGGCGTCGTACACCTTGGGCATCTTGTCGCGCGGGAACTCCACGTCGACCACGGCGCCGATGCACTGAACGATCTTTCCTTGAACTTGACCTTGAGCCATTGGTTGCTCCAATCGAAATTAAACGGCAGCGGCACCCGCCACGATCTCCGAAAGTTCTTTCGTGATCGCGGCCTGGCGCGTCTTGTTGTAGACCAGCTTGAGCTCGGCAATCACGTTGCCGGCGTTGTCGGTGGCGGCCTTCATGGCGACCATGCGGGCGGACTGCTCCGAGGCCATGTTCTCGGCCACGGCCTGGTAGACCAGTGCCTCCACGTAGCGCACCAGCAGCTCGTCGATGACGGTCTGCGCGTCGGGCTCGTAGATGTAGTCCCAGCCGTGCTCACCGCTCTCCTGGGCCTGCGCCTGCATGGCCGCGGCGGACAAGGGGAGCAACTGCTCGACCACCGGCTCCTGGCGCATCGTGTTGATGAAGCGCGTGTAGCAGAGGTAGACGGCCGAGAGCTTGCCCTCGGCGTACTGGTCCAGCAGCACCTTGACCGGGCCGATCAGCTTGTCCAGGTGCGGCGTGTCGCCCAGCTGGGTGACGTGCGAGACCACCTTGGCGCCCACGCGGTTCAGGAACCCCAGGCCCTTGTTGCCGATGGCCACGGCCTGCGAGTCCATGCCGGCACCCTGCGCGTCGCGCAGCTTGGTGGTGACGGCGCGCAGCACGTTGGTGTTCATGCCGCCGCACAGGCCCTTGTCCGTGGTCACCACGATGAAGCCGATGGACTTCGTGTCGTTCACCCGCATGAACGGGTGGGTGTATTCCGGATTCGCCTTGCCCAGGTTGGCCGCGATATTGCGCACCTTGTCGCTGTACGGCCGGGCCTGGCGCATCCGTTCCTGCGCCTTGCGCATCTTGGAGGCGGCGACCATTTCCATGGCCTTGGTGATCTTCTTGGTGTTCTCCACCGATTTGATCTTGCCGCGAATCTCTTTGCCTGCAGCCATGGTGTGGTGCCTTAAGCGAAGGTCTTCTTGAAGGCCTGGATCGCGGAGGTGAGTTCGGCCTCGGCATCCTTGTCCATGGCCTTGTCCTTCTCGAGCTTGGCGATCAGGGCGCCGTGCTTGTCCTTCAGCCAGCCGTGCAGGCTGGATTCGAACGCCAGCACCTTCTTGACGTCCAAGTCGTCGAAGAAGCCCTTGTTCACCGCGAACAGCGACGCGGCCATCAGCGAGATGGGCAGCGGGCTGTACTGCGGCTGCTTGAGCAGCTCGGTCACGCGTGCGCCGCGGTCCAGCTGCTTGCGGGTGGCTTCGTCCAGGTCCGAGGCGAACTGCGCGAACGCAGCCAGCTCGCGGTACTGCGCCAGGTCGGTCCGGATGCCGCCGGACAGCGACTTGATCAGCTTGGTCTGCGCCGCGGAGCCCACGCGCGAGACCGAGATGCCGGCGTTGATGGCGGGGCGGATGCCGGCGTTGAACAGCGAGGTCTCCAGGAAGATCTGGCCGTCGGTGATCGAGATCACGTTGGTCGGCACGAACGCGGACACGTCGCCGGCCTGCGTCTCGATGATGGGCAGCGCGGTCAGCGAGCCGGTCTTGCCCTTGACTTCACCCTTGGTGAAGGCTTCCACGTAGTCGGCGTTCACGCGCGCGGCGCGCTCCAGCAGGCGGGAGTGGAGGTAGAACACGTCGCCGGGATAGGCTTCGCGGCCCGGCGGGCGGCGCAGCAGCAGCGAGACCTGGCGGTAGGCCACGGCCTGCTTGGACAGGTCGTCGTAGACGATCAGTGCGTCCTGGCCGCGGTCGCGGAAGTACTCGCCCATCGTGCAGCCGGAATACGCCGAGACGTACTGCATCGCGGCCGACTCGGAAGCCGAGGCGGCGACGACGATGGTGTAGGCCATCGCACCGGCCTGCTCCAGCGAGCGCACGATGTTCTTGATCGTGGACGCCTTCTGCCCGATGGCGACGTACACGCAGGTCATGTTCTGACCCTTCTGGTTGATGATCGCGTCGACGGCCACGGCGGACTTGCCGGTCTGGCGGTCGCCGATGATCAGCTCGCGCTGGCCACGGCCGATCGGCACCATGGAGTCGATGGCCTTCAGGCCGGTCTGCATCGGCTGGTCGACCGACTGGCGGGCGATCACGCCGGGCGCGACCTTCTCGATCACGTCCGTCAGCTTGGCGTTGATGGGGCCCTTGCCATCGATCGGCTGGCCCAGGGCATTGACCACGCGGCCGACCAGCTCGGGGCCGACGGGCACTTCCAGGATGCGGCCCGTGCACTTGACGGTATCGCCCTCGGAGATGTGCTCGTACTCGCCCAGGATCACGGCGCCGACCGAGTCGCGCTCGAGGTTCAGGGCCAGGCCGAAGGTCGGCTCGCCCTTGGCGTTGGCGGGGAACTCCAGCATCTCGCCGGCCATCACGTCCGAGAGGCCGTGGATGCGGGTGATGCCGTCGGCCACGGAGACGACCGTGCCCTGGTTGCGGATGTCGGCGCTGGTCGACAGGCCCTCGATCCGGCTCTTGATCAGTTCGGAGATTTCTGCGGGATTGAGTTGCATGACTCGTTCCTTGTGTTCGGTGGGGGCGGGGCCGGCGTTATGCCGTCAGCGCGACTTTCATTTGTTCCAGGCGGGCCTTGACGGAGGTGTCGAGCACCTCGTCGCCGACCACCACACGGATGCCGCCGATCAGGGAGGCATCTTCCTGCACGGTGACATTGAGCTTGCGGCCGAAGCGGCGCTCCAGGGTCTGCGCCACCTCGCCCAGGCTTGCGGCCGGGATCGGGAAGGCGCTGTACACGATGGCGTCGGAGGCCCCGGTGCGGGCGTTCTTCATGGCGCGGAACTGCGCCGCCACGGCGGGTAGCGCGGCCAGGCGGCCGTTCTCGATCACCGTGCGCAGGAAGTTCTGCGCCGGCTGCGGCAGCGGATCGCGCAGGACCCCGACGATCAGGTCGTACACCTCGCGGTCCCCGACCTTCGGGTTCTCCGCGTACTGCAGCAGCTGCGCATTGCCCGCGACGGCGGCCAGTGCTTCGAGCCACTGGGAGGTGCCGTTCAGGTCGTTCTGCGACGAATTGAACAGCGCCTCTGCATAGGGGCGTGCGATGGTGGCGAGTTCGGCCATGGCGCTTGTGCTTCCTTACAGCTCGGTCTTCAGGCGGTTGAGCAGGTCGGCGTGGACGCCGGCGTTGACTTCCTTGCGCAGGATCTGCTCGGCGCCCTTGACCGCCAGCGCGGCGACCTGCTCGCGCAGGGCCTCGCGGGCCTGCACCGTCTGCTGCTCGGCCTCGGCACGGGCGGCGGCGATGATCTTGTTGGCCTCCTCGGTCGCGCGTCCCTTGCTTTCCTCGACGATGGCGAGCGCGCGGCGCTCGGCATCGGCCAGCAGGCCGGCGATCTGGTTGCGCGACTTGGCCAGCTCCTCGTCGACCTTGGCGTTGGCCGCGGCGAGTTCGGACTTGGCGCGGTCGGCGGCGGCCAGACCCTCGGCGATCTTGTTCGCGCGCTCGTCCAGCGCGGCGGCGATCGGCGGCCACACGTACTTCATCGTGAACCCGACCAGGATCAGGAACACGATCATCTGAATGATGAGGGTACCGGTGATGCTCACTTGTTCATCCTTGCCCGAACGACCACGCGCCCGGGAATTGGTTGGACCGACAGGCGGGGATCAGCGCGCGGCCAGCTGGCCCAGGAACGGGTTGGCGGTGGCGAACCACAGCGCGATACCCGTGCCGATGATGAACGCCGCGTCGATCAGGCCGGCCAGCAGGAACATCTTGGTCTGCAGCTCGTTCATCAGCTCGGGCTGACGGGCGGCGGATTCGAGGTACTTGCTGCCCATGATGCCGATGCCGATGCAGGCGCCGATGGCACCCAGACCGATGATCAGGCCGGCGGCCAGTGCGACGAAGCTGATGACTTGTTCCATTGTTGAAAAACTCCTAGAGGACTTGGTTGACGAGAAAGCGAAAGGGAAAGCGTTGGATCGGCCGGCGGTCAGTGCGCGTCGTGCGCCTGCCCCACGTACACCAGCGTCAGCATCATGAAGACGAAGGCCTGCAGCGTGATGATCAGGATGTGGAAGATGGCCCAGGCGCTGCCGGCGATGATGTGGCCGATGGCCAGGCCGATGCCGGTGGCGGACAGCGACCAGGCGCCGCCCATGAGTGCGATCAGCATGAAGATCAGTTCGCCGGCGTACATGTTGCCGAACAGCCGCATGCCGTGCGAGACGGTCTTGGCCACGAACTCGATGATCTGCATCATGAAGTTGAACGGCCACAGGATCGGGTTGCTGCCGAAGGGCGCGGTGAAGAGCTCGTGCACCCAGCCGCCCAGGCCCTTGATCTTGATGTTGTAGAACAGGCAGACCAGCAGCACCGCCAGCGACAGGCCCATGGTCACCGACAGGTCGGCGGTGGGCACGACACGCATGTAGTCGGGCGAGCCGACGGCGGGGCCGGCCACGTGCCAGATGGCGGGGATCAGGTCGACCGGCAGCAGGTCCATCGCGTTCATCAGGAAGATCCAGACGAACACGGTGAGCGCCAGCGGTGCGACGAACTTGCGGCTCTCGGCGTTGTGCACGATGCCCTTGGCCTGCGAGTCGACCATCTCGACCAGCACCTCGACCGCGGCCTGGAAGCGGCCGGGAACCCCGGAGGTCGCCTTGCGGGCCGCGGCCCACAGGATCCAGCAGCCCAGCACCCCGAGGAGGATGCTCCAGAACAGGGAATCGAAATTGAAGACGGTGAAGTCGACGACGTTGGACGGCTTGCGGTTCTGCAGGTGCGTCAGGTGGTGGACGATGTACTCACCTGCGGTCGGTCCGGTTCCGGTAGCCATGTTTCTTCGCTCGTGTCAGTTCATGTTCGGGCTGCGCTTGCGCGGTGCAAACGCCAGCGCCACCCAGTACACCTTCATCGCGAGGATCAGCCCCACCAGCAGCGCCGGCCAGCTGAGCTCGCGCACCAGCCTCGGGGCGGCCATCATCATGGCCACCGTCAAGGCGATCTTGACCATCTCCCACAGCAGGAAGCCGACGGCCGCGGAGCCTGCATTGAGCGAGGAGAACCGGCCCGTGAGGCCCCGCGCGAACACCGCTGCGGGAATCAACACGGCCAGCGCGCCATAGCCCACGGACCACGCGACGTTCGACTTGCCGGTGACGGCCCAGGTCACGAGTGCCGCGACCAGTCCCACCACCGCCTGCCCCCCCACGACCCACCAGGGAGAGCCCGGCGGGTGCTGCTCGCGCAGCCTTCGCGCCTCTTCGGCGCTCAGCGGCTTGGTGGGGGGTTGTTCGTCCTCCGGCATTTCAGGAAGCGGGGCTACCGTTTTTCTCATTGCATGCCCCGGCCTTTGGCCCTGAAATTTCACAAAGCCACTGATTATAAGTAGAAACCCAGCCCTGAAATCCAGCCGGGTGCGCAAAAGACCCCGGCAGCACGCCCGGGCAGGTGGGCGCCGGCACGGCCGGCAGCACGGCACGGGGACCGGCCGCGCGACAATCGGCCCATGAACGCGACTGCATCCCTGCCCGACCTGCCGTGCTTCCTGAACGGCGAATTCACCAACCTGCGCGAGGCGCGCGTGAGCGTGCTCGACCGTGGCTTCATCTTCGGTGATGGTGTCTACGAGGTGGTGCCGGTCTACGCCGGCCGGCCGTTCCGCTTCGACGAGCACATGCGCCGCCTCGACCGCAGCCTGGGCGAGATGCGCATCCCGAACCCCCGCAGCCACGCCGACTGGCGCGCCCTGGTGGACGCGCTGATCGAGGCGCATGCACGGCACCTGGGCGTGGCGCCCGGCGAGACGAACCAGCTGGTCTACTTGCAGATCACGCGCGGCGTCGCGGTGCGCGACCACGTGATGCCCAAGGACCTCGAGCCCACCGTCTTCGCCATGAGCAACCGCATGGGCCTGTACTCGGCGGAGGACCGCGCGCGCGGCATGGCCTGCGTCACGGCGGACGACTTCCGGTGGGAGAAGGCGCACATCAAGAGCACCAGCCTGGCCGGCGCCGTGCTGTCACGGCAGATCAGCGCCGACGAGGGCGCGATCGAGACCGTCATGTTCCGTGACGGCATGCTGTCCGAGGCCGCCGCCTCCAACGTGTGGGTCGTGCGCGGCGGCATGGTGCTCGGCGCGCCGCGCGACAACCTGGTCCTGGAGGGAATCCGCTACGGCCTCATGGAGCAGCTGTGCGCGGAGGCCGGCATCCCGTTCGAGCTGCGCCGCATCCCGCGCGCGGAGGTGGAGACCGCCGACGAGGTGCTGCTGTCCTCCGCCACCAAGGAGATCCTGCCGGTCACGTCGCTGGACGGCCGCCCGGTTGGAAACGGACGCCCCGGCCCCATCTACGAGAAGCTCTACGCCGGCTACCAGCGGGCCAAGCGCGCCTGACCACCATGACCACCGCCACCCCCACGCCCGCCCCGGATTCCCGCAAGGACTCGCTGATCGCGTTTCCTTCGCTCTTCCCGATCAAGGTCATGGGGACCAAGGCCGAAGGCTTCGTGCAGGCAGTGACGGCGATCGCACGCCAGTTCGATCCGGCCTTCGATGCGGCGACGGTGGAGCTGCGCGACAGCAAGGCAGGCAACTACCTGGGCATCACCATCACGGTGACGGCCACCAGCCGCGCGCAACTGGACGACCTGTACCGCGCCCTGTCGGCCCATCCCATGGTCAAGGTGGTGCTGTAGTCGCCATGGAGCTGCACGCGCCCGGGCGGGTCGAGTACCTCCCCACCTACCGCGCGATGCAGGCGTTCACCGCCGCGCGCACGGCGGACACGCCCGACGCCCTCTGGATCTGCGAGCACCCGCCGGTGTTCACCCAGGGCCTGGCCGGACGGCCCGACCACCTGCTGGCGCCCGGCGACATCCCGGTGGTGGCGACCGACCGCGGCGGGCAGGTCACCTTCCATGGGCCCGGCCAGGTGGTGGCCTACCCCCTGCTCGACCTGCGCCGGCGCGGCTACTTCGTCAAGGAGTACGTCTGGCGGCTCGAGGAAGCGGTGCTGCGCACGCTGGCCGAGTTCGGCGTCACCGGGCACCGGGTGCCCGGGGCACCGGGCATCTACGTGCGCCTGGACGATCCCTTTGCGCATGCCGCGCTGGACGGTCCCCGTCTTCCCGGGCGGGAGTTCGACGGGCTGGGCAAGATCGCGGCGCTGGGCGTCAAGGTCAGCCGGCACTGCACGTACCACGGGCTGGCCCTCAACGTGGCCATGGACCTGGAACCCTTCTCCCGGATCAACCCCTGCGGCTATGCCGGGCTCGAAACGGTGGACCTTTCTACAATCGGCGTGCCCACCCCCTGGAACGTGGCGGCCGGCGTGCTGGGCCAGAAGCTCACCGCGTTGCTGTCGCCCTGACAAGGACCCCATGAGCTCCAACCCCGTCGTGCGCGAGGCGCAATCCGTCGAGACCTACGACGCCACCGCCAAGCAGAAGGCTGCGGCCAAGCTCTCCCGCATCCCCGTGAAGGTGGAAGCCGGCGAGGTGCTCAAGAAGCCGGACTGGATCCGGGTGCGGGCCGGCTCGCCCACCACTCGCTTCTACGAGATCAAGCAGATTCTGCGCGAGAGCAACCTGCACACGGTCTGCGAGGAAGCGTCCTGCCCCAACATCGGCGAGTGCTTCGGCAAGGGCACGGCGACCTTCATGATCATGGGCGACAAGTGCACCCGGCGCTGCCCCTTCTGCGACGTGGGGCACGGGCGCCCCGATCCGCTGGACGCGAACGAGCCGGAGAACCTGGCGCGCACCATCGCCAGGCTGAAGCTGAAGTACGTGGTCATCACCAGCGTGGACCGCGACGACCTGCGCGACGGCGGCAGCCAGCACTTCGTCGACTGCATCCGGCGCACGCGTGAGCTGTCGCCGGGCACCACCATCGAGATCCTCGTTCCCGACTTTCGCGGCCGCGACGACCGCGCGCTGGAGATCCTGAAGGCCGCGCCGCCGGACGTGATGAACCACAACCTGGAGACCATCCCGCGCCTGTACAAGGAAGCGCGACCCGGCTCCGACTACGGCTTCAGCCTGAACCTGCTCAGGAAGTTCAAGGCCCTGCACCCCACGGTGCCGACCAAGAGCGGGCTGATGGTGGGCCTCGGCGAGACCGACGACGAGATCCTGGACGTCATGCGCGACATGCGGGCCCATGGCATCGACATGCTCACCATCGGCCAGTACCTGGCGCCGACGCTGTCGCACCTGCCGGTGCGGCGCTACGTGCACCCGGACACCTTCCGCATGTTCGAGGCCAAGGCCTACGAGATGGGGTTCACGCACGCAGCCGTCGGCGCCATGGTGCGTTCCAGCTACCACGCCGACCAGCAGGCGCACGCGGCCGGCGTCGCTGGCGCCGCCTGACGGGCCATGGGCACCGCACCCGACGTCCTGTCGCTGCGGGCCTACGGCGCCTCGCCGGGCAGCCACGCCCACGACCACGTGCAGGTGCTGGTGGGCGTGGACGGCGTCCTCGAACTCGAGGTCGAGGGCCGCGGCCGTCGCCTGCGGTCCGGTGACGCATGCCTGGTGCGGCCCGGCGACCGGCACGACTTCGCGTCCATGGGCGGCAGCCGCTGCCTCGTGCTCGACTCGCAACTGGACCTCTGGTCGCGCTGCGGCACGGCGCCGGCGCGGCCTGGCGACGTGGCAGCCCTGGCCCGCTACCTGTCGCAGGCGATCGCCGCGCAGCAACCGCTGGCCACATTGCATGGCCCCGCACTGCTGCTGGAGGCCTGGCGTCCGGCCGCTGTCCGGGCCCATCCACGCCGGCGGATCGACTGGCCCGCACTCGAAGCCTGGGCGCAGGCCCGGCTCGACCTGCCGCTCACTGTCGCCGACCTGGCGTCCCGGGTCCACCTGAGTCCCAGCCAGTTCGCGCTGCGCTGTCACGAGGCCCACGGCGTTCCTGCCATGCAATGGCTGCGCGCCCAGCGGCTCGCGCAGGCGCGCCACCTGCGCGCGCTCGGGCTGGCGGTGGCCGAAGTGGCACGCCGCACCGGCTACCGGTCCCCGTCGGCGCTCACGGCGGCGTTGCGGCGGCAGCAGCCGCACTGACCGTCGCCGCGCGACGACGCACCGGCGGACCGCGACGGTCCTGCCCCGTAAGCTTCGGCCCATGCACGCCAACCTCTACGCACTGGGAGCCATCGCGCTGTGGGCGGGCCTCGCTTCGCTCGGCCTGGCGCTGCAGCACGTTCCACCGTTCCTGCTCACGGGCATCGCGCTGGTGATCGGCAGCGTGCCGGCCTGGCCGCTGGCCCGCCAGTGGAAGGTGCCCGCGGCCACCCTGGCGCTGGGCGTCTACGGCCTGTTCGGCTTTCACTTCCTGCTGTTCATCGCCCTGCGCCTGGCGCCCCCGGTCGAGGCCAACCTGGTGAACTACCTGTGGCCGCTGCTGATCGTGGTGCTGTCCCCGGTGTTCCTGCGCGGCATGGCGCTGCGTCCCGGCCACGTGGCGGGCGCCCTGATGGGCTTCACGGGAGCGGCCGTGGCGATCCTCGGCGCTGCCGGCACCGGGCAGCCGGCATGGTCCTGGGGCTACCTGCCGGCCTTGGGGTCGGCCTTCATCTGGGCCAGCTACTCCTTGCTCACGCAGCGCGTGGCCGCCTTCCCGACCGCGGCGGTCGGCCTGTTCGGCCTGGTCTCGGGCCTGTTGTCCCTGGCCTGCCATCTCCTGCTGGAGCCCCGCGTGGCCCTGGCCGCCTCCGACTGGCTGCTGCTGGCCCTGATGGGGCTGGGGCCCCTGGGGGCGGCCTTCTTCCTGTGGGACCGTGCGCTCAAGCTCGGCGACGCACGGCACATCGGCGTGCTGAGCTACCTGACGCCACTGGCGTCCACTGCACTGCTGCTGCTGGTCACCGGACGGGGCCTGCGCTGGAACATCGCGCTCGCGGCGGCCCTGATCATCGGGGGCGCCGTGCTCGGGACCCGGCGACCGGCTGCCCTCAAGTCCACTGCGGCATCAGCGTGAAGCCCGCCTCCACCGTCTCGCCCGGCGCGAGGACGTGCCCCCCGAGCACCTGCGGGGGCTGCACACCCGTCAGGTTCAACCAGTCGGTGCACTGGCTGACCGGCTCCGCGCAGAAGAACGCGAACCCACGCTGGCAGTAGAGGACGAAGTAGTCCAGCGGCGCCTCGGCACGGATCAGCGCGCTGCGTGCAGGTCCCTGCTCATCGGCGGGCCAGTCGATGCGGGCCTCGCGGCTCCAGCCGGTGAAGTTGTTGTCGGTGTGCAGCCGGGACAGCTCGACGCCGGCACGCAGCAGCGCGACCGGACCGGCGTCCGGGGCGAGCCGTGTCGGAAGGACCTCGTCGTCGGTCTCCCACATCGCCTGCGTCTGCGCGTGCAGCCGCGTCCCGGGCTCGTGGGGAAAGTACGGGTGGTGCCCGATCCCCGCCGGCATGCTCGCGTCATCCTCGTTGGTGAGCGCGACGCGCACCTGCAACCCCTCGGGCCGCAGCGCATAGACCTGCCGGGCCGAGAAGCGCCACGGCCAGGCCGGACTGGCGTCCACCTGCAACGCGAGGTCAAGCCGGTCGGGCGCATGCGCCTCCACGGTCCACGCCCGCTGCCAGCCGATGCCGTGCAAGGGATGCGGCGAGTCCTCGGCCGGATGGTTCGGCGGAAAGTGGATCTCGCGTCCCTCGAACGTCGCCCGCCCGTCGCGGATGCGGTTGCAGAACGGCACCAGCGGGAAGCTCGCCATGCCCAGCGGGTTGCCACGCGCCAGTGCCTGCGCCGTGGCCGGCCGCAGCCAGTGGACCTCGCGGGCGCGGCCACCCTCGTCCCAGCGCCGGCTGAAACGCGCGATCGCGCCCCCGATCCCGGGCGACACGGCCAGGTGGAGCTCACCGGCGGCCAGCTCGAGCAGGGCCGTGGTGTCGCCGTGGCGGCTGGACGCCGGGTTCGTCAGGGTGTCGGTGCGCACGCGGTCTCTCCTCAGTATGCAAAGGCGCGGTAGCTCTCGCCTTCCAGCGCAACGGCTTATCGTCGGGCACGACCGGATTGAACCGCAACAGGCTGCGGCCCACCGGGGAGAGTGCGTCCCACGTGCTCTGGGGCACGCGGATGTGCACCTCGGGCCGGTACATCCAGCGCCGGCTGTAACCCAGCACGACCATCGGTCGCGGCACGTCGGTGCGGTTCGGCGTGCCGCGGTGGATCGCCCGGACGTCGCGGATCATCACGTCCCCCATCCGCATCTTCAGGCGGTGCTGTGCGATCGCACCCGAGGCAAGTCCGGCCATGGCTTCGTCCTTGTTCATGCGGTGCGTGCCGTAGGTGGTCTCGAAGGGCCCGTTCTCCTCGGTCACGTCGCACAGCGCGAAGTTGACCGCCAGCTGGCACGAGGGGGTGTCGTTGTTGCGCCACTCGGGAAAGAGCGCCGGCGTGTCGGCATGCCAGGGCTGGTAGTCGGAGCCACGCAGGGGCGTGTCGGTGGCCAGCTGGCACAGCACCGGTTCCGGCCCGGCCACCCGCTCCACGATCGCCAGGATGTCACGGTCCTCGAAAATCTGCGGGTCCGCGAAGAGCCCGTGGAACGGCAGCGTGACGTAGAAGCGCTGTGCGCCGCGGCTCGGGCTGTCCTGCTCCCGCGCGATCTGCGCCTGCAGCAAGGGCTGCAGGGCTTCGTTCCAGCGTTCCAGCTTGTCCCGGGGAAAGTGCCCCGGGAGCACCACGAGGCTGTCGCGGTTGAAGTCGCGGGCAAAGGCATCGTGCTCGGCGGCGGTGTAGCGCATGGTGGAAGGCGGGGCAGGGCGGGGGGAGCGCGCATTGTTCCGGCCCTGCCGCACGCCGACAAGCTCAGCAGGCCCGCAAGCGGCCCGGTGGGGACGCCGGCGTGATTTCCGGCGCCTTCGAAACTGATCCATTGGCGCGGCCGCCACGGTGCAATGCATCGGCGGGTGACGGACAGACCCCCACCATCCGCAGTCGCATGCCGCCCGTCGCGCTGGGGCAGGCGTCCTACACGGCCGACGGGCGGGGTGCGCCTAGAGTCCACGCACCGCCCGCACCCCCGCCCCTGCCGACATGACTTCCGGCTTCTCGAGAGCCACATCCTTCCTCGCGTCCATGGCCCGGTCCACCGGACGCGCGCTCCGGCGGCACCCCTTCGCGATCCTCTCCATCCTGCTGCTCGCCGTGCCGCTGCTGGCCGCGGCCTACGTCCTGCGCCAGGTGCCGCACACGCCCAGCGTGGGCGACCTCAAGCGCGTCAAGGCCGAACAGCCGAGCGTGCTGATGTCCTCGGACGGGAAGGAACTGGCCGTCTTCCGCAAGGCCAACCGGGAATGGGTGCCGCTCGCCGCGATCGCCCCGGCGGTGCGCACCGCCCTGCTGGACACGGAGGACCACCGCTTCTACGAACACCGCGGCCTCGACTGGCGGCGCACGCTTGCGGCCGCGTACAACACGCTGGGCGGCAGGCTGCAGGGCGGCTCGACGATCACGCAGCAACTGGCGCGCAACCTCTATCCCGAAGAGATCGGGCGCTCCGTGACGATCGACCGCAAGATCAAGGAAGCGATCACCGCGCTGAAGATCGAATCGGTGTACTCCAAGGACGAGATCCTGGAGATCTACCTGAACACGGTGCCCTTCCTCTACAACGCGTACGGCATCGAGATGGCTGCGCGCACCTACTTCGACAAGTCGGCGCGCGAGCTGGACCTGCTGGAGAGCGCCACGCTGGTCGGGATGCTCAAGGGCACCAGCTACTACAACCCGGTGCTGAACCCCAAGCGCGCACAGCAGCGCCGCAACACGGTGCTGGCGCAGATGGCGCGCCACGGGCACCTGGACGCCCAGCAGCTGGTGCAGCTGCAGGCGCGGCCGATGCGCCTGGACTTCGAGCGCCAGGACGAGCAGCTCGGCCCGGCGCCGCACTTCGCCGTCATGATGCGGCGCTGGCTCATCGACTGGGCCGACCGCAACGGCTACAACATCCACGCCGACGGACTGGTGGTGCACACCACCCTGGACACCCGTGCCCAGCTGGCCGCCCAGCAGGCGGTGAACCGGCAGCTGGAGCGGCTGCAGCGGCAGGCCGATGCCGTCTGGGGCGGTCGCCAGGGGTGGGATGCGCAGCGCGGACTGGTCGACACGTTCATCCGCGAGAGTGCGCAGTTCCAGGCCGCGCGCGCGGCGGGCCAGTCCGAGGCCGAAGCGCTGGCCGCCTTGCGGTCCGACACCCAGTTCATGCAGGCCCTGCGCCAGGACAAGCTGCGCCTGCAGGCCGGCCTCGTGGCGATCGAACCGGGCACCGGATGGGTGCGGGCGTGGGTCGGCAGCAGCGACTTCGCGGTCGACCAGTACGACCACGTGCAGCAGGCACGCCGCCAGCCGGGCTCCACGTTCAAGCCCTTTGTCTACGGCGCCGCGTTCGACATGGGCGCGAGGCCGGGCGACCAGCTCATCGACCAGCCGGTGGAGATCCAGGTCACGGCCGACGAGGTCTGGCGGCCGACGGACAACAGTGCACCGACCTTGCAGCCGTACACCTTGCGCGACGCGCTGGCCCAGTCGAAGAACACCATCACCGCGCAGGTCGTCCAGCGCATCGGCATCGACCGGGTGGCGCAGCTGGCCCAGGCGATGGGCGTGCGCGACAGCCGGTTGCAGGCGGTTCCCTCGCTGGCGCTGGGCACCAGCCCCGTGACCCTCAAGGAGATGGTCACCGCCTACGGCACCATCGCGAATGGCGGTCGCCACGTGGCTCCGGGCGTCGTGTTGCGGGTGGAGGACCGACAGGGACGCGTGCTCGAGGCCTTCCGTCCGGCGGAGCCTGAAGACGCACTCGCGCCGGTTCCGAACGCCCTGCTGCTGGACGCCATGCGGGCGGCCATCGACCAGGGCACCGGAGCGCCGATCCGCACCCGCTTCGGCCTGCAAGGCGAGCTTGCCGGCAAGACCGGCACCAGCCAGGACAACACCGACGGCTGGTTCATCCTGATGCATCCCCAGCTGGTGTCCGGCGCCTGGGTCGGCTACAACGACAGCCGCCTGGTCATGCAGGACGCGTGGGGACAAGGCGCCCGCAGTGCCTTGCCGATGGTGGGCGACTTCATGCAGCAGAGCCTGCGGGGCCGGCTGCTCGATCCCCGCGCGAAGTTCCCGCGTCCCCGCGAGATGCCTCCAGCCGAGTCGGGCCCGTGGTGGGGCAGCCTGTTCCCGCCGCTGGTGCGCCCGGCGGATCCGGCGGCGGCGGCCGCGGCCATCCCGGAGTCGATGGACGCCCTGCCGCCCGGCGATGCGCGGCAAGGCATGCCGCAGCCGGCGATCGTGGTGGCACCGCCGTGGGCCTCGCGCCCCGTCGAGCGGGCGGTGGTGGCGTCGCCACGGGGCGAGGTCTCGGAGCGCGCGATCGTCGTGGCGCCGCCCCGGGCACCGGGCGCACCGCCCGCGCAGTCCCCGCCGGGCCAGGCCAGCGGCGCGGGCGCGCTGCCTTCCGCGTACTAGGCGGGCGGGGTCAGCAGGCGGGCCGGATCGTCGGCCGCCAGCACCTCGCGCGCCCAGCCGGCCAGCTGCCGGGCGTCTGCGCGCAGCACCTCCTGCTTGACCGCCAGGATCTGGGCCGGGTGCATCGAGAAGCTGCGCAGCCCGAGGCCCAGGAGGAGCCGCGTCAGGGTCGTGTCGCCGGCCATCTCGCCGCAGACGCTGACCCCCTTGCCCTGCGCATTGCACTCGGCGATGGTTTGCGCCACCAACTGCAGCACGGCCGGGTGCAGCGGGTCGTACAGGTGGGCCACCGACTCGTCGGCCCGGTCGATCGCCAGCGTGTACTGGATGAGGTCGTTGGTGCCGATGGAGAGGAAATCGAAGTAGCGCAGGAAGGTCTTGAGCGTGAGTGCCGCGGCCGGGATCTCGATCATGGCCCCCACCTGCACCGGGCCGTAGGCCACCCCGCGGTTGTCGAGCTCTGCCCGGGCGAAATCCAGCAGCGAGAGCGTCTGGCGGATCTCGCTGGCATGCGCCAGCATGGGGATGAGCAGGTTCACCTTGCCGTGCGCCGCCGCGCGCAGGATGGCACGCAGCTGCGTGAGGAACATGGCCGGATCGGCCAGGCTCCAGCGGATGGCGCGCAGTCCGAGCGCGGGATTGAGGTGCGACTCCTCGCGGCGCTCGTCGTCCAGCGGCTTGTCCGCGCCGACGTCGATGGTTCGGATGGTGACCGGCAAGCCCTGCATGCCGTCGACGGCGCGCTTGTAGGCCTCGAACTGCTCGTCCTCGCCGGGCAGGCGGCCGCGCCGGTTCATGAAGAGGAACTCGCTGCGGAAGAGACCGACACCGACCGCCCCGGCCAGCACGGCCGCCGGCGCGTCCTCGGGCAGCTCGATGTTCGCCAGGAGTTCGACCTTCTGTCCGTCCAGCGTGTTGGCCGGCGTGTGCCGCAGGCGGGCCAGGCGCCCCCGCTCGAGTTCGCCCTGGCGCTGCTTGAACCCGTATTCGGCCAGGATGATCGGGGACGGGTCGACGATCATCACGCCGTCCTCGCCGTCGACGATGACCCAGTCGTCCTGCCGCACCAGCTGGCTAGCGCTGCGGGCGCCGACCACGGCCGGGATGTCCATGCTGCGCGCGACGATCGCGGTGTGCGAGGTCTTTCCGCCGACGTCGGTCACGAACCCGGCGAACACGCTCTGTTTGAACTGCAGCATGTCCGCCGGCGACAGGTCGTGGGCGATCAGCACGAGCGGCACGTCGACACTGTCGTCCAGCAGCAGGTCCTGCTGCGTCTTGCGCTTGGGCGGCGGGGGCGCCACGGGGGAGGCGACCCCCTTCATGTAGCGCAGGATGCGCTCGGCCACCTGCTCGAGGTCGGCCTTGCGCTCCCGCAGGTACTCGTCCTCCATGTCGTCGAACTGGCGCGACAGCTGCTCCAGTTGGGTGGTCAGCGCCCACTCGGCGTTGTACAGCCGCTCCTGGATCCAGTGCTTCACGCCAGCGATCAGGTCTTCGTCCTGCAGCAGCATGAGGTGCACGTCCAGCAGCGCCGACAACTCGTGCGGCGCTTCCTTGGGGCCCATGCCGGCGATGGTCTGCTGCAGCCGGTGGATCTCGTCCACCACGGCGTTGCGGCCGTCGCGCACGCGCGCGATCTCGGCCTCGACCTGCTCGGGCTTGATGAAGTAGTGCGCCACGTCCACGCGGCCCGCCATCAGCACGGCGCGCCCGATGGCGATGCCGCGCGCGACGGGGAGGCCGTGGACGGAGAAGGTCATGGCGTGCTCAATGCGGGACCGGAAAGCCGAATGCAGAGGTCGCAAAGACGCGGAAAAGGCGCGGAGGAACGCGAAACGGGCCGGAGCAAAGGTCCGCACTGCATCGCTGTGCGACCTTTGCGATGCCTGCGTGACGCCTGCGTTCGGCTGTCCGTTCCCGCATTCATTCCCCTTCGCCGAACTTGTCCTGGATGAGCGCCAGCAGCGCGTCCATGGCCTCGCGCTCCCGATCGCCGTCGGTCTCCAGCTCCACCTCGGTGCCGATGCCGGCAGCCAGCATCATCACGCCCATGATGCTCTTGGCATTCACGCGGCGCTCGCCGCGCGCGATCCAGACCTCGCACGGAAAACTGGCGGCCAGCTTGGTGAGCTTGGCGGAGGCGCGGGCGTGCAGGCCCAGCTTATTGCTGATGGTCGTGCTGGTCTTGATCATGGCTGCGTCGGGTCTGGTTCTGCGGCGCGGTCACGGCCACCTGCATCACGCCCTGCGTGCCGCCGACCACGGCACGCGACACCAGGGCGTCGAGGGATTCGTGCCGGTAGCTCACGCTGCGCAGGAGCATGGGCAGGTTCACGCCGGTGATCAGCCGCGACGTGACCCCGTCCACCAGCTTCTGGGCCACGTTGCTGGGCGTGGCGCCGAAGATGTCGGTGAGGACCAGCACGCCCTTGATGCCGGGCTGCCGCAGCTGCGCCATGGCGATGCGCGCGGTGGCCAGCGTCTCGTCGGGCGAGAGGTTCGGCTGCACGTCGATGGCCACCAGCGCGGGCCCGCAATCGGGGAAGACATGGAGCGCGCATTGCCGCAGCGCGTGGGCGAGCGGGGCGTGGCCGATGATCAGGATCGCGTTCATGGCGAGGCGGGGCGCGGGTGCGGTCGATTATCACGGTTCCCCAGCAGGAACCACGCATAGGAGGCCGCGCTGCAGGCCAGGAACACGGCGAAGGCGCCGCGAAACGACGACACCTGCGACCAGCCGAGGGCGCCGAAGCCGTCGACCAGCAGGCCGATGCCCCACTGCACCACGAAGACACCGAGGAAGATCACCAGGTTGTACGCGGACAGGGCACGGCCCGCCAGCGCCGCGGGAAAGGCCATGCCCACCGCCGGCTGCGCCAGCGACACGAAGGTCGAACTCACGCAGAACAGGGCGAGCGCCGCGGCGCCGGCGGCCGGGCCGGCGACGATGATGCCGGCCAGCACCAGCAGGCTGGAGGGCAGGCCCCAGGCGATCAGGCGGTCGGTTCCCAGTCCCTTGCGGGCAAGCACCGGGTTCAGCATGCCCCAGGTCCAGAAGGTGACCAGCATCGCCAGGTTGATCGTGAACAGGCCGGCCGCCGACGCGAGCGGGTCCTGTCCCGCGACGCGCACCATCCACGGCCCCGCCCAGAGCGTCTGCACCGCGATCATGCCGCCGTAGCTGAAGAACCCGATGGGCGTCAGGCGGCGGAAGTACGGGTTGCGCCAGACCTCGGCGTAGCTGGGCGGCGGCCCGTCGGCGCGTGCTGCCGGCGCCGACCACGCGGGCACTTGCCAGGCGATGAGCACCATCGCCAGCGCCATCAGCGCCGCGAGGCCCCAGAACAGCGGCCGCCAGCCGAACACCGGCATGAGCCACTGCACCGGCAGCGTGGAAGCCAGCATGCCGAAGGAGCCGGTCATCAGCATCCAGGAGTTCGCCCGCAACTGGGCGCCCGGCGACAGCCAGCGCCGGAAGCCGGTGAGTGGCGCCATCAGGCAGGCACTCACGCCGATGCCGCACAGCACGCGGGCAGCCAGCAGCGCGCCGAAGCTCGTGGCGGCGGAGAACGCGAGGCAGCCGGCCACGGCCACCAGCAGGAAGCAGACGATGACCTTGCGCGGCCCGTGGCGGTCCAGCCAGGTCCCCAGCGGGATCTGCGTGGCGGCGAAGCCGATGAAGTAGCCGCCGGCCAGCAGGCCGAGGTCGCGCGCGCTGAGCCCGAACTCGGCCGTGAGCGTCGGCGCCAGGGTGGCGGTGACGGCGCGGACCAGGGCCGAGAAGAAGTAGGCGAACGCGAAGGCCAGGAACACGGCGACCGCGGCACGGCGCGACAGCTCGCTCATGGGAACTTCAATCCCTCGAAGAAGGGTTGCACCCACTCGGGCTTCGGCTCGTCGGCGTAGACCACCGCCTGGTAGACGTGCGTGCCGCGCGCGAAGTAGGCCGCTTCGCTGCGCACGGACGAGCCGTTGGCCCGCTGCCCTTGCGCGCTGACCCGCACCGACGTGGGCAGCGGCAGCGCGCCGGCGGGGACGAACGGCCGGGTGGCGCCCTGCGTGGTGCGCAGGTTGGCCAGGGACGCACGGTTCCACTGCGCCAGCGCCTCGGCGCTGCGGCCGGCATCGCCCAGGTCGGCAAAGAGGATCGCGAAGGTGGCGCCGCCGGTGTCGCAGCCCAGCACCGCCAGCTCGACCTCGCGGCCGGCCATGGGCACCCGCCGCGCGTCCTGCTCGGGCTTGCAGGGCAGCAGCGCGTGCAGCGGCGCCGGGCCGGCGCGGACCTCGCGCCAGTTGAAGGTGGGGCTGCAGCCGACGGCGGCGGCTCCCAGCAGCACGGCGGCTGCACAGAAACGGGGCATCGGCCGATGATACGGTTCCACTGGAGAATGGCGCCCCATGAATTCGCTCGACGGCATCCGCATCCTCGACCTCTCCCGCGTTCTCGCCGGCCCCTGGTGCACCCAGACCCTGGCCGACCTGGGGGCCGACGTGATCAAGGTCGAGCGGCCCGGCACGGGCGACGACACCCGAACCTGGGGCCCGCCCTTCCTCCAGGACGCGGGCGGCCAGGACACGCGCGAGGCAGCGTACTACCTCGGCACCAACCGCAACAAGCGGTCCATCACCTGCGACATCGCCCGGCCCGAGGGGCAGGCGCTGGTGCGGGCGCTGGTGCCGCACTGCGACGTCTTCGTCGAGAACTTCAAGGTCGGTGACATGGCCCGCTACGGACTGGACCACGCCGCGCTGCGATTGCTGAACCCCAGGCTGGTGTACTGCAGCGTCACCGGCTTCGGCCAGACCGGCCCCTACCGCGAGCGGGCTGGCTATGACTACGCCGTGCAGGGCATGGGCGGACTGATGAGCGTGACCGGCGAACGCGACGACCTCGGCGGCGGGCCGCAGAAGGTCGGCGTGGCGGTCGCCGACCTGTTCACCGGCATGTACGCCACGGTGGCCATCCTGGCCGCCCTGCGCCACGCCGAACGCACCGGCGAGGGACAGCATGTCGACATGGCGCTGCTGGACACGCAGGTGGCGATGCTGGCCAACCTGGGCGCCAACTACCTGGTGAACGGGCAGGTCCCCGGGCGCGCGGGCAACGCCCACCAGAACATCGTGCCCTACCAGGTCTTCGAGGTGGCGCCGGCGCCGGACGGCAGCAAGGACCACCTGATCCTGGCCGTGGGCAACGACGGCCAGTTTGCCAAGTTCTGCGAGGTCGCGGCCCGGCCGGAACTCGCCCGCGACCCGCGCTTCGCGCGCAACCAGGACCGGGTGCGCAACCGGGGCGTGCTGGTGCCGCTGCTCGAGTCGCTGATGCGCACCCGGCCCAAGGCGCAGTGGCTGGCGGCGCTGGAAGCCGCCAAGGTGCCCTGCGGCGCGATCAACAACCTGGCCGAGGTGTTCGCCGATCCGCACGTGCAGGCGCGCGGCATGGTGAGCACCTGGCAGCACCCGGTCCGGCCGGACCTGCGCCTGGTGTCCAGCCCCATGAAGCTGGGCGCGACCCCGGTGCGCCAGGCCATGCCGCCGCCGCTGCTCGGGCAACACACGGACGAGGTGCTCTCCGGGTTGCTCGGCTGGACCGTCGACCAGATCGCGGCCTTGCGCCGGCAAGGGGTGCTGTGATGGCAAGCTATGTCCTCGTGCATGGCGCCTGGCATGGTGGCTGGTGCTGGAAGCGGGTGGTGCAGGGGCTGGCGGCCGCCGGGCACCGCTGCCATGCACCCACACTCACCGGCCTGGGCGAGCGGGCCCACCTGCTCTCGCCGCTGATCACGCTGGAGACGCACATCGCCGACGTGCAAGGCGTGCTGGAGGCGGAGGAGCTGACCGACGTGGTGCTGGTGGTGCACTCGTATGCCGGCATGCTGGGCACCGGGATCGCCGACCGCATGGGGGCCCGCCTGCGGCACCTGGTGTACGTGGACGCGGTCGTCCCCGCGCCCGGGGAGGGCTGGAGCAGCACGCATGCACGCGCCACCCGCGAGGCCCGCCTGGCCAGCGCCGCGGCCTCGGAGGACTACAGCCTGGCCGTGCCGAATCCGCAGGACTATGGCCTGTCCGGCGAAGACCTCGACTGGGTCCGGCGGCGGCTCACGCCGCATCCGGGCCACACCTACGACGCACCGCTCGCGTTCGAACCGGCCCGGGTGGCCGCCCTGCCGCGCACCTTCGTGAGCTGCACCCAGCCCGCGCTGGCCACGATCGATGCGATCCGCCCGCGCCTGTCGGACCCGGACTTCTGGGGTGGTGCGTGGCACGCCGGCGGCGGGGCACGGCTGGTGACGCTGCCGACCGGCCACGACCCGATGGTCAGCCTCCCGGCTGAGCTCACGAAGGTGCTGCTGGACTGCGCCTGAGCGCCACCAGCATGCCCGGGCCGGCGGCGGGGTTCCCACCCTGCGGCTTACACTCGAGTCCATGAAGAAAGCGTTGATCGGCGTGGCGATCGCGGCCGTGGCCGCGGTGGGCGTGGCCATCTACCTGAATACCGGCACGGCGGCCGCGCCGGCATCCACGTTCGTGCTGCTGGATGGCTCCAAACGCACGACCGACGACCTGAAGGGCCGCGTCACGCTGGTGAATTTCTGGGCGACCAGCTGCGTGACGTGCGTGGCCGAGATGCCGCGCATCGTCGCCACCCACGACAAGTTCAAGGCCCGCGGCTACGACACGCTCGCCGTCGCCATGAGCTACGACCCGCCGTCGTACGTCGTCAACTTCGCGCAGACGCGCAAGCTGCCGTTCCAGGTCGCGATCGACAACACCGGAGCGGTGGCCAAGGCCTGGGGCGACGTGCAGCTCACGCCAACCACCTACATCGTGAACAAGCGCGGCGAGATCGTGAAGCGCTACGTCGGCGAGCCCGACTTCGCCGAGTTGCACCAGCTGATCGAGAAGCTGCTGGCGGAAGCCTGAACCGGGCACTCCCACCCCCCCAAGCAAAAAGCCCGGCAATGCCGGGCTTTTTCGTGGGACGAAGGAATTCAGTCCTTGCGGTAGTTGTCGTGGCAGGCCTTGCAACTGCCCGAGTTCTGGCTCCAAGCGGCCTTGAGGTTGTCCACGCTGCCGGTCTTGGCGGCGGCAGCCAGGCGGCCCATCTCGGTCTGCAGGCGCTGCGCGCCTTCCTGCACCTTGGCCTGCTCCGTCCAGATCTCCGGCTTGGCGCGGGTGTCGCCCTTGTCCGAACCCGGCACGAAGCCCGCCCAAGGCAAGGTGGAGGCCAGCTGGATCACATCCGCGTGGCGCGCAGCGGCCGCCGCATCGTAGGGCGCACGGCCGTTGGCCATCGCACCGAGCGCACCGAAGTGGGCTGCCAGCACGTTGAACGCCGCCTTGCGGTACTTGATGGCGTCTTCGGGCTTCTGGAAGCTCTGGGCCGATGCGGGCACGGCCGCCAGGGCCGTCATGGCCGCCAGCACGATCGTTGCGAGGGATTTCATGGGTCTTCTCCGGGTTGGGGGTCGGTCTTGCCCGTCAGGCAGACCTGCGTTGTAGCAAAAGTTCGGGGCATTGGCACGACCTCAGGGTAAGCCCGGGGGCGGAAGGCCTCGCGCGAATCCACGCAGAATCATGGTCTGCGAGGAGAACAACGAATGGCGAACACCGTGCGCGTCTGGGACCTGCCCACCCGCATCTTCCACTGGGCCCTGGTGGCCTGCGTCCTGGGGCTGGTGCTCACCGCCTACCTGCCGGGCAACTGGCTCGACTGGCACGCACGGCTGGGTTACGCCGTGGGCACCCTGCTGCTGTTCCGCATCGTCTGGGGAGTCGTGGGTGGCCGCTGGTCCCGCTTCGCGACCTTCGTGTACTCGCCGCGCAGCGTGGCCGCCTACCTGCGCGGCCGCGCCCATCCCGACCACCTGGTGGGGCACAACCCGCTGGGGGCCGCGTCGGTGTTCGCCATGCTGGTGTTCCTGGCAACGCAGGTCGGCACCGGCCTGGTGAGCGACGACGAGAGCGCCTTCACCGGGCCGCTGAACCGGCTCGTCTCCAGCAGCGCGGGGATCGCTGCCACCTGGTTCCACAAGCAGGTCGGCCAATGGGTGCTGGCGGCGCTGATCGCGCTGCACATCGCGGCCATCGTCTGGTACCTGCTGCGCAAGCGCGAGAACCTGGTGCGCCCGATGCTGTCGGGCGACAAGCCGGCTGCACCGGGCACACCCTCGTCGCGGGACGATGCGGCCAGCCGCTTCGCCGCCTTGCTGGTGCTGGCGGGCTGCGGGGCGCTGGTGGCCTGGATCGTGCGCTAGCCGCAGCACGGCGCGGCTGAGGTTGAAGGCCGCGGGCGAATCGCTAAACTGGCCGCCCCGCCACTTCCTCACGCTGCCTTGCCCGCCACTGCCCTGCCCACGATCAATCTGTCCCCTGCACGCGATGCCGCCGACCTGGAGGCCGCACGGGACATCTTCCGCGAATACGCACAGGGGCTGGGCGTGGACCTGTGCTTCCAGGGTTTCGAGCAGGAGCTCGCCGGCCTGCCCGGCGACTATGCGCCGCCGCGGGGCACGCTGTTGCTGGCCCGGGTGGATGGGCGCGTGGCCGGCTGCTGCGCCCTGCGGCCACTGGACGCGAGCGACTACCCGAACGCGGCGGAGATGAAGCGTCTGTACGTCCGGCCCGGCCACCGCGGCCTGGGGCTGGGGCGTCTGCTGGCCGAAGCGGCCCTCGATGCCGCTCGCCAGGCCGGATACGCGAGCGTGCTGCTGGACACGCTGGACGACATGGAGGCGGCGCGGGCTCTGTACGTGGAACTCGGGTTCGAGGACATCCCGCCCTACTACCACAACCCGATCCCCGGGGCCCACTACCTCAAGGCGGACCTCGACCCCGTTCTTCCGAGGCAAAAGGGCCGGCAGCCCGCGCGCAGCCTGCGTTCGTCGCTATAAATTAAATAGCAGACGGGCGCGGGCGCGCACTCAGCCGCGCACCTGCGCCAGCAGCGTGTCGGCATCGCTGACCTCGAACTTGCCCGGCGCTTCCACGTTCAGGGCCGCCACCTTGCCGTCCTTGACCAGCATCGAATAGCGCGTGCTGCGCAGGCCCATGCCGCGGCCGGTCAGGTCGAGCGTGAGGCCGGTGGCCTTGGCGAACTCCGCGCTTCCGTCGCCGAGCATGCGCACCTTGCCGGCGGTCTTCTGCTCGCGCGCCCAGGCGCCCATCACGAAGGCGTCGTTCACGCTCACGCACCAGATCTCGTCCACGCCGGCCTTCTTCAGGTCGTCGAACTTCTGGACGTAGCCGGGCACGTGCTTGGCCGAGCAGGTCGGTGTGAACGCACCGGGCAGTGCGAACAGGGCGATGGTCTTGCCGGCGGCCGCCTTGGCGACGTCCACCGGGTTGGGGCCGATGCTGCAGCCCTCGCCTTCGACTTCCGAGTACTCCTGCAGGGTGACGGCGGGCAGCGTGTCTCCGACCTTGATCATGGGTGGCTCCAGAAAATGAAAACGGCCCACATTGTGGGCCGTTTCCGGGAGGGTTGCAGGCGCGAAGCCTGCGTCCGATCGGGGCCGGTCAGACCGCGGCGGCTTTCTCGACCAGGCGCGTGGCCACCCAGTTCTTGGTCTTGGAGATCGGCCGGCTTTCGGTGATCTCGATCACGTCGCCGAGGTGGAACTCGCCCTTCTCGTCGTGCGCGTGGTACTTGCTCGACTTGGCGACGATCTTGCCGTAGAGCTCGTGCTTGACACGGCGCTCGACGAGGACGGTCACGGTCTTGGCGCGCTTGTCGCTCACCACCTTGCCGATCAGGGTGCGCTTGAGCGAAGTTTTGGCTTCCGTCATGGTCACTCCTTACTTGCTGGTGGTTTCGGCCGCGCGCTTCTGGGCCAGGATGGTCTTGGCGCGCGCGATGTCGCGGCGCGTGACGCGCAGCGAGCCGGTGTTGTTCAACTGTTGCGTGGCCTTCTGCATGCGCAGGCCGAAATGGGCCTTCTGCAGGTCCTTCACTTCGGCTTCCAGGCCGGCAACGTCCTTCTGGCGCAGTTCAGCAGCTTTGGTCATCTCATCACTCCTGAATCACGAGCCGATCATGCGCGTCACGAACGTGGTGCGCAGGGGCAGCTTGGCGGCGGCCAGCTTGAACGCTTCACGCGCGAGTTCCTCGGGCACGCCCACGATCTCGTACAGCACCTTGCCCGGCTGGATCTCGGCGACGTAGTACTCGGGGTTGCCCTTGCCGTTGCCCATGCGGACCTCGGCCGGCTTCTGGGAGATCGGCTTGTCCGGGAACACGCGGATCCAGATGCGGCCGCCACGCTTGACGTGACGGGAGATCGCGCGGCGCGCGGCTTCGATCTGGCGCGCCGTGAGGCGGCCGCGATCGGTCGACTTCAGGCCGAAGTCACCGAATGCCACCGAGTTGCCCCGGGTGGCGATGCCGGTGTTGCGGCCCTTCTGCTCTTTGCGGTATTTGCGGCGAGCGGGTTGCAGCATGTTTACTCTCCTTTACCGTCAGCCGCGGGAGCGGCCGGCGCGGTCACCTTGCGGACGCGCTTAACGGTGGTTTTCGGTGCGTCGGCACCTCCAGTGGTGGCCTCTGCGGGCTTGTCGCTGCCATCGGCGGGCGCGGCATTCGTGGTGCCGGCCGCACCTGCCGTGCGGGGACCACGCGCCGGGGGGCGGCGGTCGCCGGACGGACGGCGGTCGCCGTCGCGGCGCGGACCACGCGGGCCGCGGCGCTCTTCGCCCTCGGGGCGCGGCGTGCTGTCCAGGGACGGCGCGTCGTTGCGACCCAGGGTGTCGCCCTTGTAGACCCAGACCTTGACGCCGATGACGCCGTAGGTGGTCTTGGCTTCGGAGAAGCCGTAGTCGATGTCGGCGCGCAGCGTGTGCAGCGGCACGCGGCCTTCGCGGTACCACTCGGTGCGGGCGATCTCGATGCCGTTCAGGCGGCCCGACGACATGATCTTGATGCCCTGCGCGCCCAGGCGCATCGCGTTCTGCATGGCGCGCTTCATGGCGCGGCGGAACATGATGCGCTTCTCGAGCTGCTGGGTGATCGAGTCGGCGATCAGCTGTGCATCGACTTCGGGCTTGCGCACTTCCTCGATGTTGACCGCGACCGGCACGCCCAGGCGGGTGGCGAGTTCCTTCTTGAGGTTCTCGATGTCCTCGCCCTTCTTGCCGATCACCACGCCCGGGCGGGCGGAGTAGATCGTGATGCGGGCGTTCTTGGCCGGACGCTCGATCATCACGCGCGAGACCGCCGCGTTCTTCAGCTTGGTCTTGAGGTAGTCGCGGACCTTGATGTCCTCGGCCAGCATGCCGGCGAAGTCACGGTTGTTCGCGTACCAGCGGCTGGCCCAGTTGCGGCTGACCGAAAGACGGAAGCCGGTCGGATGGATTTTCTGTCCCATATCTATGCCTAGCGCCTTAGTTGCCGACCGTCACGTACACGTGGCACGTGGGCTTGCTGATGCGGTTGCCGCGGCCCTTGGCGCGCGCGGTGAAGCGCTTGAGCGTCGCGCCCTGCTCCACGTAGATGGTCTTGACCTTCAGCTCGTCGATGTCGGCGCCGTCGTTGTGCTCGGCGTTCGCGATCGCGGACTCCAGAACCTTCTTGACGATGACGGCGGCCTTCTTCTGGGTGAATTCCAGGATGTTGAGGGCCTGGTCCACCTTCTTGCCGCGGATCAGGTCGGCGACGAGCCGGCCCTTGTCGACGGACAGGCGGACGCCTCGGAGGACTGCACGGGTTTCCATGTTGTTCGCTCCTTACTTCTTCTGGACTTTCTTGTCCGCAGGGTGACCCTTGAAGGTGCGCGTCAGGGCGAATTCGCCCAGCTTGTGGCCCACCATCTGGTCGGTGATGTAGACCGGCACGTGCTGCTTGCCGTTGTGCACGGCGATCGTCAGCCCGATGAACTCGGGCAGGATCATGGAGCGGCGCGACCAGGTCTTGATCGGCTTCTTGTCCTTGTTGGTCACGGCCTTGTCGACCTTGGCCACCAGGTGGTGGTCCACAAACGGACCCTTCTTGAGAGAACGCGTCATTTGTGCGACCCCTTACTTCTTGCGGCGCGAGACGATGAACGTCTGCGTGCGCTTGTTGTTACGCGTGCGGTAGCCCTTGGTCAGGTTGCCCCACGGATCGACCGGCGGCTTGCCGGTGCCGGTGCGGCCCTCACCACCACCGTGCGGGTGGTCGATCGGGTTCATGGCGACGCCGCGCACCGTCGGGCGGATGCCCATGTGGCGCTTGACGCCGGCCTTGCCCAGCTGGCGCAGGCTGTGCTCTTCGTTGGCCACTTCGCCGATGGTCGCGCGGCACTCGATGTGCACGCGGCGCACTTCGCCGGAGCGCATGCGGACCTGCGCGTAGGTGCCTTCGCGGGCCAGCAGCGTCGCGGAGGTGCCGGCCGACCGCACGATCTGCGCGCCCTTGCCGGGCTGCAGCTCGATGCAGTGGATGGTCGAGCCCACCGGGATGTTGCGGATCGGCAGCGTGTTGCCTGCGCGGATCGGGGCTTCCGAGCCGGACAGCAGCGTTGCGCCGACATCGACGCCGCGGGGGGCGATGATGTAGCGGCGCTCGCCGTCGGCGTAGCACACCAGGGCGAGGTGGGCCGTGCGGTTCGGGTCGTACTCGATGCGCTCCACCTTGGCCGGGATGCCGTCCTTGTTGCGACGGAAATCGACCACGCGGTAGTGGTGCTTGTGTCCACCGCCCTTGTGGCGCGTGGTGATGTGGCCGTTGTTGTTGCGGCCGGCCTTCTGGAACTGGGGCTCCAGCAGGGGTGCGTAGGCCTCGCCCTTGTACAGGTGGTCACGCGTGACCTTCACCACGGCGCGCTGGCCGGGCGAGGTCGGTTTCATCTTGACGACTGCCATTTAAGCGGCCTCCCCGGACAGGTTGAGCTCCTGGCCCGGCTTCAGCGTCACGTAGGCCTTGCGAACGTTGTCGCGGCGGCCCACCGAGCGGCCGAAGCGCTTGGTCTTGCCCTTGGTGTTGACCACCGAGACGCCCTTGACTTCCACCTTGAACATCAGTTCGACGGCGGCCTTGATCTCGGGCTTGGTGGCGTTCTGCAGCACCTTGAAGGTGACGGAATTGTTCTTGTCGGCCACGTGCGTCGCCTTCTCGGAGACGATCGGGGCGACCAGCACCGCCATCAGGCGGCCTTCGTCGAACTTGCGCTCGGCGGGGGTGGGGTTCACACGGCTCATGCGAACATCTCCTTGAGCTTGTCCATGGCACCCTTGGTGACCAGCACCTTCTTGTAGTGCACGAGGGACAGCGGATCGGCGTAACGCGGCTCGACGACGAGCACGTTCACCAGGTTGCGCGAGGCGAGGTACAGGTTCTCGTCGACTTCGTCGGCGATCACCAGCACGGAGTCCAGGTTCATGGCCTTGAACTTCGCGGCCAGCTGCTTGGTCTTGGGCGAATCCACCTTGAGGGAGTCGACCACGGCCACGCGGCCCTCGCGGGCGAGCTGGGAGAAGATGGACGCCATGCCGGCGCGGTACATCTTCTTGTTGATCTTCTGGGTGAAGTTCTCGTCCGGGCTGTTCGGGAAGATGCGGCCACCACCACGCCACAGCGGCGAGGAGGTCATGCCGGCGCGGGCGCGGCCCGTGCCCTTCTGCTTGAACGGCTTCTTGGTCGAGTGCTTGACCATCTCGCGGTCCTTCTGGGCGCGCGTGCCCTGGCGGGCATTCGCCTGGAAGGCGACGACGATCTGGTGCACCAGGTCTTCGTTGTAGTCGCGACCGAACACGGTCTCGGGCGCGTCGATCTTCGAAGCGGCCTGGCCTTGCTCGTTCAGGAGTTCGAGCTGCATTTACTTCGCTCCCTTCGCTGCGGGCGCCGCGGCGCCGGAGGCGGCCTGCGGACGCGCCTTGACGGCCGGGCGGACGGTGACGAAACCGCCGCGCGAACCCGGAACCGCACCCTTGATGAGCAGCAGCTGGCGGGCCTCGTCGATGCGGATCACGTCGAGGTTCTGGGTGGTGACGGTCTCGTCGCCCATGTGGCCGGTCATCTTCTTGCCCGGAAACACGCGGCCCGGATCCTGCGCCATGGAGATCGAGCCGGGCACGTTGTGCGAACGGCTGTTGCCGTGCGAGGCGCGCTGCGAGCTGAAGTTGTGGCGCTTGATCGTGCCGGCGAAGCCCTTGCCGATCGAGGTGCCCTGCACGTCAACCTTCTGGCCCACGGCGAACACGTCGGTCACGGGCACGGTGGCACCGGCGGCGTACTTGCCGGCGGCGTCGGCCGTCACGCGGAATTCCTGGATGATCTCACCGGCTTCGACACCCGCCTTGGCGAGGTGGCCGGCTTGCGGCTTGGTCACGCGCGAAGCCTTGCGCGAACCGAACGTGACCTGCAGGGCCACGTAGCCGTCGTTGTCCTGGGTCTTGACCTGGGTGACTCGGTTGCCCGACACGTCGACCACCGTGACAGGAACTGCGTCCCCATCATCAGTGAACAGGCGCATCATGCCCACCTTGCGGCCCAGCAACCCGAGGGAGTTGCTCTGACTCATGTTGTGCTCCGTTGCCTGTACCGCAGCCGCTGCAATTGGCTTCTGCGTTTGACGTCTCCCCGAGGGAAAACGGCACAGGAAGGTTGATAAAACGGCCCGCTGCCGGGCCTTTTCGCCTCGCTCGGTTTCCCGGCGAAGCCCGAAATTATAGCCCGCCCCGGCAGGAACTGCCAAGAGCGGGCACTGACTTCTTCTCTTTGGGGCTTACTGCAGCTTGATCTCGACGTCCACGCCGGCCGGCAGGTCGAGCTTCATCAGCGCGTCCACGGTCTTGTCGGTCGGGTCGACGATGTCCATCAGGCGCTGGTGCGTGCGGATCTCGAACTGGTCGCGCGAGCTCTTGTTCACGTGCGGCGAGCGCAGGATGTCGAAGCGCTTCATGCGGGTCGGCAGAGGCACCGGGCCCTTGACGATGGCGCCGGTGCGCTTTGCGGTGTCGACGATCTCGGCGGCGGACTGGTCGATCAGCTTGTAATCGAACGCCTTCAGGCGGATGCGGATCTTCTGTTGGGTGGCCATGTTCGTTCCGCCTTATTCCATGATCTTGGCGACGACGCCGGAGCCCACGGTCTTGCCGCCTTCGCGGATGGCAAAGCGCAGGCCTTCTTCCATGGCGATCGGGGCGATCAGCTTGACCGTGATCGACACGTTGTCCCCGGGCATGACCATCTCCTTGTCCTTGGGCAGCTCGATGGCGCCCGTCACGTCCGTCGTGCGGAAGTAGAACTGGGGACGGTAGTTGTTGAAGAACGGCGTGTGGCGGCCGCCCTCGTCCTTGGACAGCACGTAGATCTCGGCGGTGAAGTGCGTGTGCGGCTTGACCGAACCGGGCTTGCACAGCACCTGGCCACGCTCGACGTCCTCGCGCTTGGTGCCGCGCAAGAGGATGCCCACGTTGTCGCCGGCCTGGCCCTGGTCCAGGAGCTTGCGGAACATCTCCACGCCCGTGCAGGTGGTCTTTTGCGTGGCCTTGATGCCCACGATCTCGATTTCCTCGCCGACCTTGACCACGCCACGCTCGACGCGCCCGGTCACCACGGTGCCGCGGCCGGAGATGGAGAACACGTCTTCCACCGGCATCAGGAACGCGCCGTCCACCGCGCGCTGGGGCGTGGGGAAGTAGCTGTCCATCGCGTCGGCCAGCTTCATGATGGCCTCCTCACCCAGCTTGCCCTTGTCGCCTTCCAGCGCCAGCTTGGCCGAGCCGTGGATGATCGGGGTGTCGTCGCCGGGGAAGTCGTACTTGGTGAGCAGCTCGCGCACTTCCATCTCGACCAGCTCCAGGAGCTCGGCGTCGTCGACCATGTCGCACTTGTTCAGGAACACGATGATGTGCGGCACGCCCACCTGGCGCGCCAGCAGGATGTGCTCGCGGGTCTGGGGCATCGGGCCGTCGGCGGCCGAGCACACCAGGATGGCGCCGTCCATCTGGGCAGCACCGGTGATCATGTTCTTGACGTAGTCGGCGTGGCCGGGGCAGTCCACGTGCGCGTAGTGACGGTTCTGCGTCTCGTACTCCACGTGCGCGGTGTTGATCGTGATGCCGCGGGCCTTTTCTTCGGGCGCCGCATCGATCTGGTCGTAGGCCTTGGCTTCGCCGCCGAACTTGGTCGACAGCACCGTCGTGATCGCCGCCGTCAGCGTGGTCTTGCCGTGGTCCACGTGGCCGATCGTGCCCACGTTGACGTGCGGCTTGGTGCGCTCGAATTTACCTTTTGCCATGTCAGTTCCTCAAGAAAGAGCAATGCCCGTGTGATGGTTTAACGTCTGCATCCCATCACGGTTCCTGCTGCACGGGCACGGCAGGGTGTGGGATCGCAGACAGATGCGGGATCGGATCGCCGGACGCAGAGGCCGCAGAAGGGCGAAAGGACGCAACAAGACAACCTGGAAGTCGGTTCTCTGTTGCGTTCCCTGCGAGACCTTTGCGTCCTCTGCGTCCGGCAGTCCGTGTTTACTTCGCCCGGGCCGCCACGATGGCTTCCGCCACGTTGCGGGGGGCTTCGCTGTAGTGCTTGAACTCCATCGTGTACGTGGCGCGGCCCTGCGACATCGAGCGCAGCGTGGTCGAGTAGCCGAACATCTCGGACAGCGGCACCTCGGCCTTGATGGCCTTGCCGCCGCCCGGCATGTCGTCCATGCCCTGCACCATGCCGCGGCGGGACGACAGGTCGCCCATCACGTTGCCGGCGTAGTCCTCGGGCGTCTCGACTTCCACGGCCATCATCGGCTCGAGGATGACCGGGCTGGCCTTCTTGCAGCCTTCCTTGAAGCCGAAGATGGCGGCCATCTTGAATGCCTGCTCGGACGAGTCCACGTCGTGGTACGAACCGAAGTGCAGCGTGACCTTGACGTCCACCACGGGGTAGCCGGCCAGCACGCCGGTGTTCAGCGCCTCGACCACGCCCTTTTCCACCGCCGGGATGTACTCGCGCGGCACCACGCCGCCCTTGATCGCGTCGATGAACTCGAAGCCCTTGCCGGCCTCGTTCGGCTCGATCTTGAAGACCACGTGGCCGTACTGGCCCTTGCCGCCGGACTGGCGCACGAACTTGCCTTCGGCATCCGGCACTTCCTTGCGGATGGTCTCGCGGTAGGCCACCTGCGGCTTGCCGACGTTGGCTTCCACGCCGAACTCGCGCTTCATGCGGTCGACGATGATCTCCAGGTGCAGCTCGCCCATGCCGCCGATGATGGTCTGGCCGGACTCCTCGTCGGTGTTCACGCGGAACGACGGATCTTCTGCGGCCAGGCGCGAGAGCGCAACGCCCATCTTCTCCTGGTCGGCCTTGGTCTTGGGCTCCACGGCCTGGCGGATCACCGGCTCGGGGAACACCATGCGCTCCAGCGTCACGATGGAGTTGGGATCGCACAGGGTCTCGCCCGTGGTCACGTCCTTCAGCCCCACGCAGGCGGCGATGTCGCCGGCGCGGATCTCATCGACTTCCTGGCGGTTGTTGGCGTGCATCTGCACGATCCGGCCGATGCGCTCCTTCTTGCCGCGGATCGGGTTGTAGACGCTGTCACCCTTGGTCAGCACGCCGGAGTAGACGCGCACGAAGGTCAGCTGGCCCACGAACGGGTCGGTCATCAGCTTGAACGCCAGCGCCGAGAACTTCTCGTTGTCGTCGGCCTTCCGGCTGGTTTCCTTCTCGTCCTCGTCCATGCCCTTGACGGGCGGGATGTCGATCGGCGAAGGCATGAGTTCGATCACGGCGTCCAGCATGCGCTGCACGCCCTTGTTCTTGAACGCGGTACCGCACAGCATCGGCTGGATCTCGCCGGCGATGGTGCGCGTGCGCAGGCCGAGCGTGATCTCCTCTTCGGACAGGTCACCCTCTTCCAGGTACTTGTTCATCAGCTCTTCGCTGGCCTCGGCCGCGGCCTCGACCATCTTCTCGCGCCACTCCTTGGCCTGCGCCAGGAGGTCGGCCGGGATCTCTTCGAAGTTGAACTTCATGCCCTGGGACGCCTCGTCCCAGATGATCGCCTTCATCTTGCGCAGGTCGACCACGCCGGTGAAGTTTTCCTCGGCGCCGATCGGGATGACGATGGGCACCGGATTGGCCTTCAGGCGCAGCTTCATCTGCTCGTAGACCTTGAAGAAGTTCGCGCCGGTGCGGTCCATCTTGTTGACGAACGCAAGGCGGGGCACCCGGTACTTGTTGGCCTGGCGCCAGACGGTTTCGGACTGCGGCTGCACGCCGCCCACGGCGCAGTACACCATGCAGGCGCCGTCCAGCACGCGCATGGAACGCTCCACCTCGATGGTGAAGTCCACGTGGCCGGGGGTGTCGATGATGTTGATGCGGTGCTCGGGGAAGGACATGTCCATGCCCTTCCAGAAGCAGGTGGTGGCAGCCGAGGTGATCGTGATGCCGCGCTCCTGCTCCTGCTCCATCCAGTCCATGGTGGCGGCGCCATCGTGCACTTCACCGATCTTGTGGTTCACGCCGGTGTAGAACAGGATGCGCTCGGTGGTCGTGGTCTTGCCGGCGTCGATGTGCGCCGAGATCCCGATGTTGCGATAGCGCTCGATGGGCGTTTTGCGGGCCATGATGATCTTTCGTTAAAGCAGAACGGCCCGCTCGTGGCGGGCCCGTTCCACAGATGGGGACGGTTCTTAGAAGCGGAAGTGGCTGAAGGCCTTGTTGGCCTCGGCCATCCGGTGCACTTCGTCGCGCTTCTTCATGGCGCCGCCACGGCCTTCCGTGGCTTCCATGAGTTCGTTGGCCAGGCGCAGGGCCATGGACTTCTCGCCACGCTTCTTGGCGGCTTCCTTGAGCCAGCGCATCGACAGCGCCAGGCGGCGCACCGGGCGCACTTCCACCGGCACCTGGTAGTTGGCACCGCCGACGCGGCGGGACTTCACCTCGACCATGGGCTTGACGTTGTTGATCGCCATGGTGAAGGCTTCGACCGGGTCACGGCCCGGGTTCTTCTTCTCGATCTGCTCGAGCGCGCCGTAGACGATGCGCTCGGCGACCGCCTTCTTGCCGCCTTGCATGATCACGTTCATGAACTTGGCGAGCTCGACATTGCCGTACTTGGGATCCGGCAGGATTTCACGTTTAGGGACTTCGCGACGACGTGGTATGTTTCACCTCTGATTTGCTTCAGCTGCCGTTCCCGACACCGGGCGGCTTGAGAGTCATCGGACCCTCGCTTACTCGACCCACGCGGCGGATTCCGCGCTTCGGGTCACTACGCTCACACAGCCTGCCAGGGCTGCGAGCACCGACAAACTTCAAAAACTGCTTAGGCCTTCTTCGGGCGCTTGGCGCCGTACTTGGAGCGGGACTGCTTGCGGTCTTTCACGCCCTGCAGGTCCAGCGAGCCGCGCACGATGTGGTAGCGCACGCCGGGAAGGTCCTTGACCCGGCCGCCGCGCACGAGCACC